>FLNY01003041.1_pt1 | contig 60584 bp, 47 predicted proteins | sample 1140381 | NCBI WGS metagenome assembly FLNY01 (sample SAMEA3878172, study PRJEB12797) | bioreactor metagenome | biome: Moose rumen | place: Sweden | collected 2011-10
ACGGTCAAGCGATCTTATTAGCTGACCATACACCGGCTGTCCGAAAAAATGTGTACTTTTGCCCATGGTTATGTTTGTTTTCTTGTCAACTACAAAGATAACTAAAAAGGGCTGACACCAATACAAAGTGCCAGCCCTAATTTTTTGATGGAGCTTTAATGTTTAGCGGACAGTAATAATTGATAATCTTAAAACAAGGCGTTAAAAAATCTCAGGTCTCTTTTTTGAAATTCTTAGGTTAGGTTGTAGTCTATATACAGGTCTGAGAATTTAAAAATCCTAACCTGAACTTTTCAACGTCCTAACCTAAGATTTTCAGACGCCGAATAAGCCACAGGAAAAAACAGAAAAGCATTTTTTCGATGACAGACATCAACGGAAAAAGAGGAGTTTCGGACAGCAAAAAAAAACGGTCGGAATAGGAGATTTGGTAACATAAGACAATGGTCTTCCAATGAGTTACACCCTTTGTATTGTCAAACATTCTTATAGTCGACAGAGAGGCAGGGCTTGCGAGAACATGACACTGTCGGAGTGTCAGTCAGACAAAAAAATGGCATTAGCTATTCATCGCCATAACGACTCACGCAGTATGGTCTGAACGATGCCTCTCGTCAGCAGATAAGCGTCGAAAGCCGCCCATAAGGCATGGTTACCACAAAAAGACGAAAGGGAGTAATATACGATGAGAAACACACAGACGCCGGTCATCATGGATATCAGCATCTGACGCGTGGCAGTGGCTCCTATATATATGCCATCCCAGATGAAAGCCGCCATGCCGCACAACGGTATGAGCAAGACCCACACACGGTAATGCTCCGACATGTCTATCACGTCACACTCGTTTGTCAGCAGAGCCACAATGAATCTCTCCGACACGGCATAAGCTATGGTGAAGAGCACGAGCATGACACATCCCCATCGGAACAGACGCCACACCACATCATCGTAAGCCACTCTGTTACGCGAGCCTATAGACTTACCCGCTATAGCCTCACCGGCAAAAGCGAAGCCGTCCATGATATAAGAGTATAAAGTGAAGAACTGCAGCAGCAATGTGTTGACAGCCAGAACCGTATCGCCTCGTCCGGCACCTGCGGAGACAAAAAACAGATGCACCACCACCAGGCACAGCGTACGCAGGAATATATCCCTGTTGACGTTGAGGTAACCCATCAGCGACTTTCTGTTCCACACCGGCACACACTTCGGGGAGAGACACGACAGCAGACTGACGGAGAGATACATCCTCAGCCTTCTCATGTAATATATGCGGAACGAAATGACAGCGACGGCGAGTCCAACATACTGAGCAATGACAGTACCCGCAGCCACACCCTCAATCTTCATGTGGAGGACGACGACGAGGAAGAGGCTGACAACGATGTTACACACGTTTTGCACGATGGCCACCAACATCGGAATCCTGGAGTTCTGCATGCCAATATACCAACCAGTCATGGCAAACAAGGCGAGAGCGGCAGGAGCGCCATAGACACACACGGAGAAATACCTTGTCGCCAGCGTGGTGACGGACGGTGATGAGGAGATGAAGAAGAAGGCGCACTCACGTATAGGCCACTGTAGCGACACGATGATGACTGAGGCGAGCAGTGACACGCCTATTGAGCGCATCAGCACATACGTCACCTCCGCCAAGTCTCGTCTTCCGAACGCCTGAGCTGTCATGCCGCTCGTTCCCATACGCAGGAAAGCGAAGAGCCAATAGATGATATTGAAGAGCATACCTCCCACCGCTATGGCTCCCACGTAAACCTCAGAGCCGAGATGACCAGTGATGCCCACGTCGACAAGTCCAAGCAGCGGAACAGTGATGTTCGACACGATGCTCGGAATAGTGATGTTTAGTATCTGTCTGTCACGAATATTCATCTCGCAAAAAAGTCACTGACGACAAGCGCCCCTGTTACCTCTTACCCACCAGTGCGGCATAGCGTGTGCGCATCAGTCTGTCATAAAGAACATATAACAACACGTAGACAATTATCGCGGAGAAAAATCCCGCTATGGAGTCAATGCAATAGTGAGCCTTGATATAAACCGTTCCGCAACACAGAAGCAGGTAAACAGGTAATACGCAATAAAAGGACAGTCTGTCGCCAGTCCTGTAGAGCAGTATCATCGTGACGGTGCTCATGCCGACATGACTGCTCGGGAATGCCGCCGTCGGACGCTCACCAATCTCCTGAGCTCCCACCACGAGGTTAGAGAACAGGCCTCGTATGTCGAGCGAGAGACACTCAGTGTTGTACCTGAAGTAGTCTGCCACGTCGGGAAAGACACCAGTCTGGGCGCATTGCTCTCCCACTGCCTTGAAATAATATTGCGGTCCAGCCACCGGTAGCCACTCGTAGATAATGTAATAGACAAAGAAGGAGCCCATGAAGATGAATCCGGCTTTGTCTGCCTTGTCGTATATCTTCACGAGGTAGTACATTATCGTGTACGCCATCATGTAGTAATACAGGTAATATCCCATGCAGAACGCCTCACACCAGAAGTCAGACGACACAGCCTTGCTGAACTCCAGCGCCGGCTGATATCCGAACATCTTATGGTCTATCATGGCGAAGATATGATCCTTGTATGGCAAGTGGCAACAAAAGTCATACGTCTCAGGATACCATGAGATAAGGAACAACATCATCAGCGCCACACGAAGCAGACGCAACACCCTCATCGGGAATCTGTCGTATATCATCTTCATCGCCATGATGACAGCCGCCACAGTCAGACGTGTGATAACCATTTCTGAACGGTTGTTCATGTCATCCCAATAGAAAATCAGTAGCACCGTGGTGTACAACATATACAGTATTGTCAGTATCTCTATACTCCACAACCCCGGCTCATGGTTTCTCTTAAAATAATCATCAATCATTTCTTTCTCGTTGAAGTAACTCTACTACGCATAACTCTTTATAACCATTTCTCTTTCTTGTACCACTCGATGGTCTCTTTGACACCTCTCTCGAGATTCCACTCAGGGACATAGCCAAGCTCCTTTATCATCGGTGTTATGTCACACTGCCAGTTGCGCTGTTTGAGTATATTGAACTTGTCCATGTTCAAAGCGTTCATCTTACCTGTGAGACGTGAGAAGAAGCCGGACACGTAGCACACCAGTCCGAGGAACCAGACCGGAAACGTGACATGTATGACGCGCTTGACACCCAGCTCACGCTGAATCAAGTCACTGAAAGCCCTGCTGTTGTACACGAAGCCGTCACTCACGCTATACACCTTGCCACAGACATCCTTGCCCACGGCAGCCAGTATTGCGTTGACGAGGTCACGCACATAGACGAAGGTAATCTCCTGCGGCTGAAAGCCCACGGCGGAGTCGAAGTGTCCCTTGATGCTCTGAGCCATGAGGAAGTAATCCTTCTCCCTCGGACCATACACACCCGTCGGACGGAACACCGTATAGTTGATGCCACTCTCCGCCAAGTATCTCTCGCTCATTACCTTACTCTTTCCATACGCTGTGTTAGGCACCGGTACGTCATCCGACATTATCGGCTCATAGACAGAGTCCTTGACCGTATATGTGTCAACAAAAGACTGGTCAGCCTTAACGGCGTCGTCAACCTTGATGGAATGCTTTGTTACCATGTCGTCACGACATGGACCGAGCACACTCAGGCTGCTAATGTATATGAACTGCTCAGGCAACATGTCAAGCTGCTTGAGAGACTCGACGAAGTTACGGGTACATTGATAGTTATGTTTGTAAAAGTCATCACTGTTGAGACACTTGGTGGCGCCACCGGCATGTACGATGACATCCCATTTCCCGTTTGACGACTTATAGTCTGACAACTGAGTCAGCAGACGGTCCTTGTCGGACAAGTCCAGGACCACGAAACGGAGTCGGCTGTCCATGAGATACTTTCTGCTGGAGTGGGCACGCATACCCGCACATACATCCATACTGCGGTTGAGAGCCTCCTCACAGAGAAAACTGCCGATGAATCCGCTGGCCCCGGTAATCAGTATATTCATAATTCTTATTTTTTTTGCGAAGATACGACAAAATCCCGATTTTATGACTATTTAACAGAAAGTAAGTGGCAGGTGTCAACGAAATGTGTTACATTTATTGGAATTTACAAAGAGATATCATCTATGGGAAAGAAAAAAGGGACTACAAAGTCTAAAATTGACAAGAAAGAGCTGAGAGGTATAATGACCGCGTTCCTGTCAAACAATCAGAACGAGACATACACTCTCAAAAAGTTCTTCAGCTTGCTGAAGCTGACAAGTCATCCGCTGAAGATGCTGTGCGTTGACATTCTCAATGAGATGCTGGAAAGTGGCTACATCACAAAAAACATAGACGGTGAGTTCTCATACAACTCAACGGATAACGTCATGGAGGGCACATTCAACCGTACCGCGGGAGGAAGAAATTTCGTTGACACCGACGACGGACAAGGTATTGCCATATACGACGAGGACACGTTGCACGCTCTTCCGGGAGACAGGGTCGAGGTGTCACTCTTCGCCAAGAAAAAGGGAAGTAACAAGCTGAGAGGCAACATTATAAGGATTGTGAAGAGAAGCGACAAGCTATGGGTCGGCACCTTACAGGTGCAAGATGACAAGGCTTATCTGCTCACACCTAACACAAGCTTGCTTCATGACATCTCCATACCTGCCGACAAACGGAAAAAAGCCAAGAACAATGACAAAGTCACAGTACGCGTCACTGACTGGCCGATGAACGTACGTAACCCGCAGGGTGAGGTGGTTGACATTCTCGGAAAGACAGGAGAGAACAACACTGAGATGCACGCCATTCTCGCTGAGTACGGACTGCCATACTCCTACCCCACTGAGGTGGAGGCAGCTGCCGACAAGATATCTCCGGAGATTACCAACGAGGAGATATCCAAACGCGAAGACTTCCGTGACACTCTCACATTCACCATCGACCCTCGCGACGCCAAGGACTTCGACGACGCCATATCCATCAAGAAGCTGAGAGACGGCGTATGGGAGGTCGGCGTTCACATCGCCGATGTCAGCCACTACGTGCAGGAAGGGTCAGTGATAGACCAGGAGGCACAGAAGAGAGCCACGTCCATCTACCTCGTCGACAGGACCATACCGATGCTGCCGGAACGTCTGTGCAACTTCATATGCTCTCTCCGCCCGAACGAGGAGAAGCTCACATACTCAGCGGTGTTCGAGCTGAACGACAACGCCGAGGTTCTCAACTACAGAATAAAACACACTGTCATCAAGAGTGACAGACGATTCACATACGAGGAGGTGCAGGCGCTGCTCGAGAAACATAACGAGGCTACGGAGTGTGAGCTGATAGTGGCGGGAAAAGAGAAGCCGACGGAACCAGTGCCGGCACAGGAGGTGTCCGCCGACACTGTACAGCCTGAGGCGGAGACTTATGCCGAGGAGCTGATCACACTGAACAGGCTGGCGAAGAAACTCAGAGAGGCGAGATTCAAGAAGGGAGCCATCAACTTCGACCGTGAGGAAGTACGGTTTGAAATTGACGAGAAGGGCAAGCCTACTGACGTGTACTTCAAGAGGTCGAAAGACGCAAATAAGCTGGTCGAGGAATTCATGCTCCTGGCAAACAGAATAGTGGCGGAAAGCGTGGGCAAAGTGAAAAAGGGAGGAACAGCTAAGGTGTTGCCATACCGTATACACGACCTGCCAGACCCTAACAAACTGGACAACCTCGCTTCACTGGCGGCAAGACTGGGTCACACCCTACGCACTCAGGGCAGCAGGGAGGAGATAGCAAAAAGCCTCAACAAATTTCTCGCGGAGATGAAAGGCGACAAGGCTGAGGACCTCGTAGAGAACGTCAGCATGAGAGCTATGCAGAAGGCGCGCTACTCCACTCACAACATAGGACATTACGGACTGGCGTTCGACTATTACACTCACTTCACGTCACCTATCAGACGCTACCCTGACACCATGGTGCACAGGCTGCTCACACGATATGAGAACGGCGGGGAGAGTGCCAGCCAGAAGAAGTACGAGACTCTATGTGAACACAGCAGCAGCATGGAACAGCTGGCCGCGGCAGCCGAACGCTCCAGCATCAAATATAAACAAGTGGAGTTCATGTCCGACAAACTGGGACAGGAGTTCAACGCCAAGATTAGCGGAGTGACCGAATATGGTATATACGCTGAGGTGGACGAGTATAAGTGTGAGGGATTCATTGCAGTACGTTTCCTCGGCAACGAGGCATTCGACTACGACGACCGTAACTTCAGGCTTGTCGGACGACAGACACGACACACCTTCACCCTCGGCGACGCGTTACGTATCAAGGTGGCGGCTGCTAACCTTTACCGTAAACAACTGGATTACGAGCTTGTGGAGAAACTGTCACCAGATGCAAAGGACACATACTCATTCAAGAACACATTCAAGAGCACCAAGGACAAAAAGAGTAAAAGAAAAGGAAAAAAGGCTAAATCAAATAAAAAGAAGTGAAATAAATCGTATATTTGCGTTTTGTAAGTGTCTGAAAGGCTTTACAAAACGCAAATTAGCGCATCGGACACGCCATCGGCTGACGTCCGGCGCACAGCATAATAGCAGTATGAACAACAGACTGGATGAAGAAAGACCCTTCATTCTGGTCTTTTAACCATGTAACTATTAATTAAACAATTAAAATAATCATCAAACCTAATGAAGACTTACAAAATTGTGAACAACCTTTTAGGTTGGATCATTTTTGCGGTTGCGGCATTCACGTATTGCTCAACAATTGAGCCTACGGCCAGCTTCTGGGATTGTCCGGAGTTCATATCCACCGCCGCCAAGATGGAGGTGGGACATCCGCCTGGCGCACCGTTTTTCATGCTCGTTGGCAATCTTTTCAGTCAGTTTGCCAGTGATCCAAGCCAGATAGCTAAGATGGTGAACACCATGTCAGCTTTACTCTCGGCAGGTTGTATCCTATTTCTTTTCTGGAGTGTAACACATCTCGCCAAGAAGCTGATATGCGACAATGACGAAGACATGTCAACAGGCAAGCTCATCGCTATCATGGCTTCAGGCATCGCCGGCTCTCTAATCTACACATGGAGCGACACGTTCTGGTTCTCCGCCGTGGAGGGTGAGGTGTACGCGTTCTCAAGTTTCTTCACCGCTCTCGTGTTCTGGCTTATCCTCAAGTGGGAGGACAACGCTGACGACCCGACGGCTGACCGCTGGATCGTCTTCATAGCCTACCTCGTAGGACTGAGCATCGGAGTGCACCTGCTGAACCTCCTCTGTATCCCGGCAATAGTACTCGTGTACTACTACAAGATGGCTAAGAACCCAACAGGAAAAGGCTCTCTCGCAGTGCTCGGACTGTCAGGCGTGATCGTGGCGGCAGTGCTCTACGGAGTGGTGCCTGGTATCGTGAAGATAGGAGGATGGTTTGAGCTGCTGTTTGTCAACACTCTCGGCATGCCATTCAACACAGGCCTGTACCTGTACCTTATACTTCTTGTCTCTTGCCTGGCATGGGCTCTCTATGTGACCACTCAGGCAAAGAGCCGCAAGCAGATGAACATAGCATTCCTGGCATGTACAGCTCTTCTCGGTATTCCTTTCTACGGACACGGTGTGTCATGCGTCATAGTGGGACTAGTGATACTCGGTGCCTTAGCATACCTTATCTTCTATAGGAAAAAGGTGTCAGCGAGAATACTGAACACTTGTATCCTCTGTATGACTCTCATGACCATCGGCTATTCGTCATACGCCATCATCGTGATACGCTCTACCGCTAACCCGCCAATGGACCAGAACTCTCCGGAGGATGTGTTCACACTGGGCGAGTACCTCGGACGTGAGCAGTATGGAAACCGCCCTCTGTTCTGGGGACAGACTTATGCGTCACAGCCTGAGGTAATCATCAACAGCAACGGTGACCTTGTATACAACACAAGCAAGGGCGCACCGGTATACCAGCGTAAGGACAAGGAGTCAGAGAACGAGAAGGATGAGTACGTGAAAATCAGAGAGAAGATCGAGCTCATCTACCCTATGAACCAGTGTATGATTTTCCCGCGTATATACGATGAGGACCACAAAGCCAACTATGAGCAGTGGCTGGGTGGCGTCACCGGAAGGACGGTGGATTACACTATACCTTCTGTAGGTAACAGAAAGATTACAGTGCCGACACAGTTGGACAACATACGTTTCTTCTTCTCATACCAGCTCAACTTCATGTACTGGCGTTACTTCATGTGGAATTTCGCAGGAAGACAAAACGACAAACAGGGACTGGGAGAGCTTGAGCATGGTAACTGGATTACAGGTATCTCATTCATCGACAACATGATGCTTGGCGACCAGAGTCTGTTACCGTCTGAGCTGAAAGAGAATAAGGGACATAACGTGTTCTTCTGTCTGCCACTGATACTCGGTCTGATAGGATTCTTCTGGCAGGCCTTCGGACGCGGACAGAAAGGGATACAGCAGTTCTGGGTGGTGTTCTTCCTGTTCTTCATGACAGGTATAGCCATCGTGCTGTATCTTAACCAGACACCATCTCAGCCACGCGAGCGTGATTACGCCTACGCAGGATCGTTCTATGCTTTCTCTATGTGGTGCGGACTCGGAATCACAGCCATCTACACATGGCTGGAGAATCTCCTTGGTGAGAAGACCGGCAAACGCTCGGCATCCGTCGCAGCCTCTCTGCTGTCACTCATACCAGCCATAGCCGTCCCAGTACAGATGGTCACTCAGACTTGGGATGACCACGACCGTTCAGGACGTTACGTATGCCGTGACTTCGGTCTGAACTATCTGGAGACAATACCGCATGACGGTGTGATATTCACCAATGGTGACAACGATACCTTCCCATTGTGGTACAACGAGGACACAGAGGGCAACCGTACCGATGTACGTGTCTGCAACCTCTCTTACCTGCAGACAGACTGGTACATCGACCAGATGAAACGACCAGCGTTCGAGGGTGAGGGAATGTCAAGCCCACTGCCAATAACATGGAACCGTCTCCAGTACACTTCAGGAAAGCATGAGATGATTGACGTCAACCCAACCGTTGACCTGAACACAGGACCAGTACAGATAAAGGATTTTATCTCTAATATCTATAAGGAGGACTCTGTCTCCGCAGCCAAGATATGGGGTAAGGAGCCTTTCGAGTTGACAAACGCCATCAAGAAGTTCGTACTCAAGGAGGACATACCGGAAGAGTTTCATGAGCTTATCGATGAACTGCCTGCATGTCTTCCATCTGACACATTGTATATAAATGTGGACAAAGACGCAGTGAGACGTTCCGGCATGAAAATCTTCAACGACTCCATACCAGACAAGATGGTGATAAGCCTGAGCGGACAGACACGAATCACTAAGAGTTTCATGATGCTTCTTGAGATGTTAGGACAGAGTAACTTCTCTCGTCCGATGTATATGTCTACAACGGTGGGAGCAAGTAACTACGGCAACCTGTACAAACACTTCATCCTTGAGGGTCTGGCATGGAGATTCACTCCATACACGTTCGATAAAAACAGCCCGTACATGGACAGCGAAGTGGACACAGAGAAGCAGTATGACAACATGATGAACAAGTTCCACTACGGCAATCTCAGCCAGCCAGGTCTTTACATCGATGAGACCACTGAGCGTATGTGCTTCACGCACAGACGTTGGTTCGCCGCATTGGCTAACAGCCTCATGCAGGAAGGTAAGCTCGACTCTGCACTCAAGGTCGTGGACCGCTGCGAGAAAGAGATACCATCATACAATGTCGGTCATAACGCCAACGCAGGCTCACTCGACATCGCCGGTGTATACATGGCATGTGACAAACCAGACAAAGCGTCCGTGATAATGGATCAGCTGGAGAAACGCAGCGTAGAGTACGCCATCTGGTATCTGTCAATGCCAGAGAGCCGTTTCAAGTCAGTATATCGTGAATGTAACCACGAGCTGAGCATCTTATATAGCATTCAGAAGACATATGATGTCGTCGGCAAGAAAGGCGGCAAATACGATTTCTGTGCTAAGAAAGCAGACAAGATTGACAAAGAGCTCAACACTCTTTATCAGAGTTTTGCGGCTAAGTGCGCCAGCGCTGGTATACAGCCACAATAAACCTAACACTCCACTTCCGTCTCTCATCTGTTGAGCCGGGAGTGGAGTCTTTTATTCAAAGAAATGTTTATAGAGCAACCAAGCAAGTGGTTACGGTGGCTATACCCTGGCGCTACATGGCGTATGGACAAGAACGATAAGTCAGTGTACCTGACATTCGATGACGGTCCGATACCTGAGTCGACGCCATGGCTGATTGAGACACTCGACAAGTATGGCATCAAGGCAACGTTCTTCATGGTTGGAGACAACGTGCGGAAATACCCTGAGCTGTTCGAGCTCATCAAGTCGCATGGACACAGACTGGGCAACCACACCTTCAATCACATAGGAGGTTTGAAAGTATGGAGTTGGCAGTATCTATGGAATGCCAACAAAGCTGACAAACTCATCCACACCAACCTGTTCCGTCCGCCGCACGGTTGGATGAAGCCGTTGCAGTATTTTCGTCTTCAGCGACACTACAGGGTAATCATGTGGGACGTGGTCACGAGAGACTACTCGAGACTGCTCACAGCCGACGACGTGTTCGACAACGTGCGCCGATACACACGCAATGGTTCCATCATCACCTTTCACGACTCACTGAAAAGCATCGACAAGCTGAAGACCGCCTTGCCTCAGTCCATAGAATGGCTCATCGAGCAAGGATATGAGTTCAAGGTTTTCGATGACGACCCAAAACAAAAAAGAACACCAGATGAGTAAGGTCACCGACACACTGTCAAGCATGATAAAAGCCGAGGCAAGACGTCTCGGCTTTTCTGCTGTCGGGATGTCAAAAGCAGCACCGGTAGACAGTGACACGGCAGAGGCCTATCGTCAATGGATAGAGAATGGCAAACATGCGGACATGGACTACCTACGCAACAACCTCGACAAGAGACTGAATCCGCTGTTGCTGATGCCGGATGCCAAGACCATCATATCACTGGCGATGAACTATTACCCAGAGAGACGTCTTTCTGACGACCAGTATCAGTTTGCCTACTACGCTTACGGCAAGGACTACCACGACGTGATAAAAGACAAGCTACGTTTGCTGATAACAACGATAACAGAGAGGATAAACGAGGAGAGAGAGACAGACACTCCGCCACAATTCAAGATGTGTGTCGACACGGTGCCCATGCTCGACAGATACTGGGCAACGAAGGCCGGACTGGGTTGGATAGGCAAGAACACCAACCTCATCATACCTCACTCAGGGTCATTCTTCTTCCTAGCTGAGATTATCACAGACCTGGAGATGGACTATGACAGTCCTATCGAATCCAGATGCGGCAAATGCGAGAGATGCGTCACGGCATGTCCGGGCAAGGCTCTCACTCCGTACTGCCTTGACGCCAATAAATGCCTGAGCTACCTGACCATAGAGAACAGAGGACCGATAAACATCGATGGCGATGAGGGGATGATGCCGACAGACGACATACATTATATATATGGATGTGACAGATGCCAGCTCGCTTGTCCATACAACAGATTCGCAGAACCAACAACGATAACAGAGTTCTTTCCTTCTGACGAGTTTCTCGACATGAGAGACGACGACTGGGACAGTCTGACACAAGAACAGTATCGGACCATCTTCAAAGGCTCCGCCGTGAAGAGAGCAAAATACGACGGGCTGAGGAGAAACATCGAGTTTATAACGAAAAGAAAGAAAGGAAAGGGTTGACGTATACTGCGCTGTCAGACCTAACAAGAGACACAAAGAGAAAAGATGACGTACATTGTGCTGTCAGACTGAACAAATAATAATACAAGGAAAAACATAAGGCGAGATGAGAAACAGACCTACACCAACTTACTTAATACTAATATGTGCCGCGCTCACCCTTTTGTCATCGTGTGTTAGCCGCATTCCCAAGGATGTCACACACACACACAGTGAAGCGCCGATATATCCTGACTACAAAGACATTACCATACCGGTAAACATCGCCCCGCTCAACTTCCTGTTGAGAGAGAACACGGAAGACATCTGCGTCTATGTAGATGACGATATGATATATCAAGGGTCAGGAAACGAGGTGACCTTCGACGAGGGAGAATGGAGAGACATGCTGAACAGCAGCACCGGCAAGAGACTCAGAGTCAGGATTGTCGTCAAGTCAGCAGGCAAGTGGAAGGAGTACGATGCCTTCACGTGGGAAGTGTCTGCCGACCGTGTGGACCCTTATATCACCTATCGTCTCATAGAACCGGACTACGAGGTGTTTAACGAGTTAGTGCTTCAGGAGAGATGTGTGGAGTCCTTCGACACCAGAAACTTCTGTGACCATAACGTCATAGGAAACAAATGCATGAATTGTCACGTCTACTCCAATCAGAGTCCAGACACTTCGATGTTCTACGTAAGAGGAAAAGACGGTGGTGCCATACTCAACACTGCAGGTCAGCTTCGCAAGCTGGACATCAAAAAAGAAGGAATGGTTAGCAGCAGCGTCTACTACTCATTCTCTCCCAACGGACGCTTTCTGGTCTTCTCCGCCAATGAGATCATACCCGCTTTTCACTCGTCAGCCAGCAAGCGCATGGAAGTCTTTGACAGCAAGAGTGACGTATACATAGCAGACCTGAGAGACAACAGCATCAAGACATGTCCTATGCTATGTGAAGACACCATCAATGAGACATTCCCCACCTTCTCACCTGACGGTAAATACGTGTATTACTGCACCGCTCCGTCCATAGACTCGTTGCCAGACCTGCGGAAACAGAGATACAGTTTGTGCAGGATAGCTTTTGACGAACATGACGGTACACTCGGGGAAAGTGTGGACACGATATACAACTCGAGGACTCAAGGCAAGAGTGTCTGTCATCCGAGATTCAGTCCTGACGGTGCGTACATTGTATATACCGTGGCTGACTACGGCACGTTCCCGATATGGCACCGTGAGTCAGACCTTCAGATGATGGACATGAGGACAGGAGAGACAAAAGACATGAACATTGTCAACTCAGACATGTCAGACACCTACCACAGCTGGTCATCGAACAGCCGTTGGCTCGTCTTTGCGTCAAAGAGAGATGATGGTCTGTATGGTAAGGCATACTACACACACGTCGACAAAGACGGAGAGTGTAGTAAGCCTTTTGTCCTGCCACAGAAATATCCAACGTACTATGACAACACGCTGAAATCCTTCAACGCTCCGGAACAAGGTAAGGGCAAGCTGCCATTCAGCGTCAACGACGTGAAGAGAGTCTTATCCTCTGCTCCGATAAGATTCCGTTAGAGACCTTTCTCTTCTCCATCTCCACCTTACGCTTAGTGAAATCCGGCACGTTATAACTATACATCATACGCTCATAAAAATGTCTTGGATTACGTTGAGGAAGGAGGAAAGGCTTAGTCGCCATGCCGTCCTCGCCGATGGAGGAGAGATAGAGTCGTGTGTACAGTCCGTCCTCGCGACGTGACGAGAACACGAACCATCGGCTGTTATCACTCCAGTTATGATAAGACTCCGTGTCGTCACTGTTCACCTCATCCATCTTTCTCCAAGAGCCGTCAGACAGGTTTAGCAGACACAAGTCCGCCTCGTGATGCCATATAGGAAAAGTGCCATAGTCGGCGACAGTGAACATGATATACCTGCCATCGTACGACGGCTTAGGGAAAGCTATGCTGATGCTATCCCTCTCGGCGTCGATTAGCGTGTCGACGACAGAGCCGTATGACGCATGTGACACATCGAAGTCCATTGCCATCAGTCCGTATCTCACATCACGCGTGCCCGTCGGGAAGTCACGTTGTTTTGCTGAACAGAAAAAAAGTCTGCTTCCGTCAGCCGAGAAACACGGATAAGTCTCGTTATAGTCCTCACGCATGACAAGAGGAGACAACAACAGAGTGTTACTCTCCGTATCCAGTATCTGAAGATCACTGTCATAATCGAACACCTCGACACGTGACGGGTCAGACACATGAAAAGCCTGACGCGTGTTATTAGTGGAGAACGCCACGAAACGTCCGTCCTTATGCCAATAAGGGTAGACGCACAGTCCCAGCGTTTCACTCGTCTTCGTATCCAGCAGCATCGTGTTACCCTTCTTATGCAACACCGTGGCTCCCTGCCCCCCTCTCACGTGAAACAGGTAATTATCCGGATTAGTTTTATTACTTGTATGGCAATTGACACAGTTGCCAGGTATTCTCTCGTTCGACAATATCTCATACTCGTCGAAGGAGCTCAGGTCACGTTGATAAAGTCCCATCTGGCTATACACCTCATATCCCGGAGCCACCCTTCTGTACGTCAGTCCCCACTCCTCCAGGTCATGCTGGCTGACATACATATCGAACTCCTTATATCGAAACCACTTGCCGTTTCTCTCCACACACACTGAGAACACAATCTTGCCACCTTTATTTAGCGACAGCAAGTCACGCCACTCATCGACGTCAAAATCCGCCGTCGTGCCGTTAGAATGTATCTTTCCTCCCCTCTCCCCTTTGACCGTCACATCCATGCAGTCGAAATCCGTGTCTGTCAGGTCAAAATCCATCGGTGCGATATCTGAAGGTATGGTAACACCGATATAATCAGGAAAGATCGACGGGAACTCCTCCACGTCCACCGCGTTCTCCACATGGTGTTCGCACGACATCAGCGTCGCAAGAGCCAAAGAAAGCATAAAGCGTCTCATCATAGAAAAAGTCATCTCGAAAAATATATTACCACTCGTCATCATGCGAGACGGGTGAGCATGTTACACAAACATCAGAAATCACTCACTGCCCCACTCCTTATATTATTGACGAAGTCGAGGTACATCATATACTTCTGTCGGTTACCCTCCAGCTGTGGAAGGAAGAGCAGATACTGTACAGCAAGGTTATTATCCTTATTAGACATCACCAGCTGCCCCATAATCTTATCTATCTCCTGTTCGCTGAAGAAGAAGTCGTTTCTCAGCCTCATCTTTCTCAGGTATCCGTACTCAGGATGCTTCTCCACCGCCATCTCATTTCCCACGAGCGAGAGAGTCCTTTTTGCCCACGTGCTGTAGAACATTGTCTTCTCCAGCAGTCTCAGGTATCTTCTCGCCACCACATAGTCACCGTTTATGATGTTAGTCTCCGCCAACCGTTTCACCACACGTACACTCTTGTTATTATCCGGTATAGCCTCCATAGCCTCGAAGTCGAGTCTCTGTGCCGTGTTGATTAGTCCGAGATGGTAGTATATCTCCGCCGTCATGATGGAATACTCAAAATTCTTGTTGAACGCTGGAAATGCGCCTTGCCATCCGTTCTGGAAGAACTGTCCTCCCCTCTCCGTCAGTTGTCCTCTCATGGCGAGCGCCAGATTGAGAGTTGCCACGGTGAGCGGTGCGTGAGGCTGCTCCTTCTCCGCTTCTCTGATGATAGAGTCCCAGCGCATTGACCTCATAAGATAGTCACTTCGTAAGACATCATACCTTGACTTCTGAAAAGCCGACGGGTAGACTCCAGCTGTCAATAGCGCAGCCGCAACACACATACACAGTGATATCACGAGAGAACGCTTACCCTTATCATCCGGCACAGGCAGTAGACGAGTCACAACAGGAGTGACCGACGTCAACGTCATGACGGCGTAGAGCGATGTCGGCAACTCGTTTATCACGAGACTGTAACCTATGCCATAGAAGAGACGATAGACAGGACACGGGACGAAAGGTGCGACACATATCACACACACCACTGAATAGAACAGAGCCAGCAGGGCTAGCACCACTGAGCGGCGACTCGTCAGCTCCGTCAATGACACGTACAAGACAAAGACAAAGAACGATGGGCCTGCAGCCATGAAGAGCAGCGGTGTGAGTATGATGAGGTAAGAGACACAACATCTCAGGTCCTTCCCACGCGGATAACCCACCATGGCAACGAGGGCGAACAACAGAGACACCGCAAACATGAAACGTACGTTCATGTCACCCATAGACATCCACAGAGCCAGCGAAGGCAAGAGTGTGAGAGCATACCAGAAACACGACTCGTCTCTCCTTCTCGACAGCACGCCCACGGCATAGTGTACTGCGAGAAGAAGCATGCTGATGACAAAAGCTCCGGCATACACATTATTATAAAACTGCACAAGAAACTCACTGACATACCTTGCCAATCCGCCAGGATGACAAATCCTCTCGGTAAAATACTCATGGTCGAACAAAAACATCTGCAGCTGTTCCTGATATGCCATAGCGTGCGGATAGCGTAACGCCCAGAAACACCAGGAGCACACCGTCAGCAGAACCATGACGACGACAACCATCCATCTCTTCTCTTTTCCCATTTCCCTATCTTATTATTTAGCGTTGAGCACAAGGAACAGTCAGTCTGTCACCTGACCGTCACCCTCGTCCTGTGGTCATCCATAATCTCTTTTCCTATCTGTCTGGCATTCATGCGGACCTTGTCCTTAGTGAAGTCCGGGCAGTTGTATGAGTCAAGCGACTCACGATAATGCTTCAGCGGATTCTTTTGCGGCAGAATAAAAGGCTTGGTAACCTTACCCTCATCATCCACGCAGGCTATGTACGCGTTGTTATACATACCGTCCTCCCTTCTGCTTGAGAACACGAACCAGTGGCTGTCGGAGCTCCAGTTGTGGAAGCTGTCTGAGTCATCACTGTTCACCTCATCCAGACGCCGTGTCTGTCCAGTCCTCAGGTCCATCAGCCATAAGTCAGCCTCAGTGTGATTGACAGGGAAGTTACCGAAGTCCGTGACGTTATACATCAGCCATCGTCCGTCGTACGACGGCCTTGCGTAGGTGAAGCTCTTTCCCTGCTCATCAGCGGAGAGAATCGTGTCCACCGTCTCTCCGAATGTGGCGTTAGTTTCATCAAAAGCTATCCTGCACATGCTGTATCTCACCTTGTCGTAGTCGACAGGCAGGTCATGGGGTGCGGCGGATGAGAAGAACACCGTCTTGCCGTCGGCGGAGAAGACAGGGTATGTCTCCCAGTCGTCCGTCTGCAGCAGCGGGCAGAGCACCAGCTCATCAGTCTCGGTGTCCAGCACCAGCACGTCACTCATGGTATCAAACACCTCGATACGTCTGTCCTTTCCCACGAAGAAACACTGATGAATACTATTTATTGAAGACACGATATATCGTCCGTCAGGATGCCAGTAGCTGTATCCGCAATTAGCTTTTGTACTGTCCGTCTTAGTGTTCAGCAGCTTATGAGCGCCACCGTTTTCCACCAGCGTGCCTCCCTTGCCGCCTCTCATGTGCAGCAGGTACTGCGTGGCGCTGCATCTGTTAGCTGTGTGACAGTTCATACACTGTCCCGGGACAGCAGTCTCCGACAATATAGCACTCTCATCGAATGAGTGTATGTCACGCTGGTAAATACCTATGTCACCACCCGACTCATATCCCGGCGCTATACGTCTGTACGTCAGTCCGTAGTCATCAAGGGGATAAGAACTGACATACATGGTGAAGTCATCGTATTTTCTCCATTTGCCGTCAGAGTAGACACATACGGAGAACACAATCGCTCCTCCCTTGTTACGTCGTGTGAGCTCATGCCACTCGTCGACGTCGAAGTCAGCGTACTCACCCTGCACATGCAGCTCACCTCCCTTACTACCTCTCGCCACCACGTCGACACACTCGGTGACATATCCCGACTCGTCGTCCAGGATATTGAAGTTCATTGGTGCGATATCCACAGGCACCGTCACACCTATATAGTCAGGCCATATAGGCGGAGTGCAGTTCATAGACTGCGGGTTCACCACGTCCCTCACACATGAGGCGAGTGACATAATGACACACAAGAGCGATATGATTCTTTTATTGGCTTTCATAATAGCAATAATCTGTAAGAGTCAACGAGCGTTGTCAGCCTGTGAGTTACTATTCATCATCCTGATGACATATCTGCCGTAGGGTGAGGCCTTCATGTCCTGCTCACGTCCCATACATCTCGCGGCGTCCTGATAGACATAAGGCATGACGGTATATCCCCCATACTGGCGCGTCAACGGCAGGTAATACTTAAAAGCCTTGGCGTCGCCATTCAGCAATAGCTGCGCCATGAAATACTCAAGCGCCATACGGTTGTCCGTGTCATTTTTGAAGAGTATGGCGAACATCTTGTCTATCTCTCCATAGCTGTAGAGAAAATCCTCTTTGTAACGTCTCTTCCTCATCTTTCCCCACACCGGATGTGCGTCTATCCACTGCTCACGTCCGAGGTATGTCCTCGCCTCTTTAGCCCATGCGGCATAGAAAAGGCTCTTCTCCAGTATATCCAGATATTTCCTCGCCACCTTATACTTGCCGTTCACTATGCAGCACTCGGCGACCCGTTGTGTGAGACGTCCGCTTATCTTTCCGTCAAGTATGCTTTCCTGCAGGTCGAACGCGTAACGCATACACTCGTTCACCATACCGAGTCTGTAAAACACCTCCATGGTAGGGATGTCAGACATGAAGTCACGGTACATAGGCATCACCAGGGCGTCCTTACCACTCTGGTAGTATGAGAACATACGGTTCGTCAGCTGTCCCGTCATGGAGAGAGACAGGTTGACGCACACGGAGCTGAAAGACGTGTTGACCTGATAACGGTCCGCTCTCGCTATCACCTCACTCCATCTCTCATTACGTATAAGGTAGTCCTGACGTATCAGCTCATACTTATCCTTGTCATAACCATAATAGTCAGCGCATACGGCAAGCGCTGCGGCTGTCAGTGACATCGCCAGTGACAAGTATCTGTCATCCAGTCTCCTCAGCAACGCTGACGCAGCATACACGAGCACGACCACAGAGGGTATGACAAACTGCAGGACAGGATACACCCGCGGTCCTCTATAGTATGTCGTCCCGTACATCACGCTCTCCATGTCCCACTGTGTCAGCACGTATCTGGCGGACAACAGCTGCACCGTCAATGTCAGCACACACAGCAGCGGCATGTGAAGTCTCTTGCCATCCACACAGCGCAGCCCGGTGTATAACCACACCATCGGGCCAGCGAGCCAATAGACACACGGCACGACCAGCAAGTCAGCCCAGGCAGGCAGTCTCCGGAGGAGGAGATAGGAAGCCGACGTCAGAAGCATCGACATGACGTAGCTGAAGAGAACATTCTCATCGCCCTGATGCCATATCAACAGGGCGACGACACAAAGTGACATCAAGCAACACGCCAAGCCGTGACGCCCGTGACGTAGCCTCAACACCTTGACTATGGTGAGGTACAAGACACCGGTCATCGCGGCTGCCATGGCGGCGCCAACCCATTCCAGGCGGTAGAACTGCACCACGAACTCACTAAGATAGTCAGCCACACCTCCCACATGCGTCACATCCGACACAAAATAATCCCATGTCCATAAGAACAGCTGGTATTGTTCATGAAAGGATAACGCCTGCGGATAACGTAGATACCAGAAAAGGAAGACCGACAATGTGACGAAGGCTGACGCCACATAGTCAACATACCTTATAATAGTGTTTCTCATATATCTGGTTAATGACACATAAATACTCATAACGGTCGCGCGGACAGCATATGGCTGTCCATGATCACGGTAACTCACACTCACGTACGGTGCCGTCAGGCATGCGACGTTTGTAGTGAGTAGGGAACATCGTGCTCAGGAAGTCCTTGAGAGGTCCTTCAGACAGCTCTGCCGCCATCGTCCTCGTACGGTTCTTATACACCGTGTGTATGCTGTCAGCTCTCATCTTCACGCTGTTAGCCGTCGCCGTGTCACCCGTGACTGCCGCCTTACGTGAGATCCTCATCAGCTCCCGGTACTGCATGTTATGTACCTCAGTGACACGTTTCCAACTGTCCAGGGCGTCATTATTCACTGTTCCCTTGACACTGCTGACAGAGTCGATGGTGACATATATGTCACCAGGCTCCTCCACGACGAGCAAGTCCTGCAATCCATACCGGAAATGCCAGTCCATACGTATTATCGCCATCATATTCTTTCTCGTCGTCATCTCAAACTTACGGTCCTTGACCATACATGAGTCGACTCCCACACTGTCTCGTATAGACTTGTCCAGCGCTATCATGTAGATGTATTTACCTTCGTAGCTGTCATTAGGCATAACACCATGCACACGACACTCAGTGTCACGTCCGCAGCCGGACAGCATCACCGTCAGTGATAACAAAAAGAGGATACTTATCTTTTTCATGTCTTAGTTTATTGGTTAGTCACGCGAAGATATACATTATTACGCTAATTACATAGAAAGACATCTGAAAAAATCTCTCTTCGGGACCTGACGTCACAAAAAAATCCTGACCGGTAGTAATACTCCGGCCAGGATATATAACGTCGCGCTCATCACCTCGTCACGACGGGTCAGTTGAGCTCGTCATCCATCACTAAACTGTCGCCAGACACCTTCTCCACCTTCTCCACCTTCTCGTCAGCGTCAGACACGTTGATAGGCACCTGCTTCTTGATGCTCTGGTCGAGCGAGATGAGCGTCTCTGTGGAATCCACGCCGTGGATGCCTTGTATCTTTCTGTTGAGCAGGTCCATCAGCTGCTCATTGTCTCGAGCGAACAACTTGACAAGCATTGAGTAAGGGCCTGTTGTGTAATGACACTCCACAATCTCAGGTATCCTCTTCAGTTCCTCAACAACCTGCGCATACATCGAGCCTTTCTCAAGCTTTATACCAACATACGTGCAAGTCTTATATCCGAGGCTCTTCGGGTTAACATGATAACCTGAGCCAATGATGACGTTCATGTCAATAAGTCTCTGCACACGTTGGTGTATGGCAGCTCTGGACACACCGCAAACAGCAGCCACGTCCTTAAAAGGTATTCGAGCATTGCAGGAAATGATTTCCATTATCTGCTTGTCGAGTTTATCAATCTTTTCCATGTCGTACTTATATTATTATCTCTTTGCAAGCAAATATACAATTTTTCTTTATATTATGAAACTTATCAAATGAAAAAAGTAGCCAAAGAAAAAAGTCTCACGTGAAAGTGATTGTCATGGTAACGGTCAATGATGACACTTACAAATCATCCGTTTACGCACCATGACATAAAGTGGCACGTCACTGACTTGTCATCATGCTGGATGAAAAACGCTTACTCAACACAAGCAGACAATAAGAATATAAAACAATTGAGGACACAACTAACGCCAAGAGAAGTACATAAACCGAATAATTAAAATTAAAACAGAGGATGTTTCAAGTTTGAGCATCCTCATAATTTTTGTACTATGTCTCTATTGTTGTAAGAGAGCAACATCAATCTACAAACTTATTATACGCTCAGACGCCTCCATTATAAATAGCTATACTCATGGTTAATTATAGGTCACAAAAGTATAACTTCATTTTCTATTACGCAAAAGAATCAGTAAAGAAATGTCATCAATATGGAATACAAATGTCACTCTATCCACTTTTCCATTATTCGCCCCACATAGGAAATACACTTATAAGCATATGACCAGATTTCCTATCCGCATCTATATTTTATACAGTCCTAAACTCCTCTTTTTCCGTTGATGTCTGTCAGCAGATAAATGGCTTCAGAAGATTTACCATAGCTTATTCGTGCTCTGAAAATCTCAGGTTAGGACGATGAAAAGTTCAGGTTAGGATTTTGAAATTCTCAAACCTGTTTGTAGTATATATCCTAACCTAAGAATTTCAAACAAAAGACATTAGTTATTTGACTATCTTGTTTTAAGAATATCAATAAGTTAACATATATTAAGTCAAAAATAAGCACAGGAAATTTGGTTACACTCCAAATTGTCCGTTATTCCCCTCATGTCACATCTCATTCTCATGGTGATGTCGCTTACACACAGCATCTGAGTGCGGCACATCAGCCACATTAAAGTCACAATGATGGGGCATCGCAGCGTCCATGGTGACACCCGTCATGCAGAAATTACATGGCATGCACAAAAAAAAACGAAGACAGAACAGTTTGTCAGCTATATTGCGGCAACTTACATTCCATGGGATGGCACAAAAAAGCAAGGACAGAACAGTCTATCCTTGCTTCCCGTATATCCAAGAGTTATCGTCTTACTTCTTCTGGATCTTAGCCTTTGCCTTGTTTTTATTCTCGTCCATCTTAGCGTTTTTCTCCGCGAGCTTAGTAGCAGTCTCATTCTCAAGAAGCTCTACGGTAAAGATCAGAGCGGAATAAGGCTTGATTTCCTTTCCCTGCTCACGGTCGCCATAAGCGAGCTGATAAGGTATGTAGAGTTCCCACTTACTACCTATATTCATGAGCATGAGTGCCTCAGTCCATCCCTTGATGACCTGGTTAGCCTGGAAAGACGCCGGCTGCTTACGCTTGTAAGAAGAGTCGAAGACAGTGCCATCAATGAGTCGTCCCTCATAGTTGACCTTCACCCTGTCAGCTCTCATGACCTTAGCCGCGTTCTTGTCACCCTCAGTCAAGATCTTATACTGCAGTCCGCTTGGCAAAGTGACCACTCCCTCTTTCTTCTTGTTGTCCTCGAGGAACTTCTCTCCCGCGCGTCTGTTCGGTCCGTACAAAGTCTCCTTATTGTCCGCCTGTCTCTTAGTGAGCTTATCCTGGAACAAAGACGCCGCCTCATCGACAGACATCTTGTTAGTCTCTGTCAGTCCCTGCATCAGTCCCACAGCGACGATCTTAGTGTCGAGTGTCTTCTCAGGTGTCACTGCGAACCAGTCCTTAGACAAGCTGTTAGTCATCTGCTCGACCTGACCGCCAAGGCTCACTCCAGACTCATAGGCATGGTCCTCATGATTTGACGGGTCGGCAGAGGCGCGATACATGACGCCCTCAACGAACTTGCTGATGTAGTTAGTGTCGACGTTGAGCTGTCCGACGACATACTGCTTGAGTCCTCTTGAGTTAGTGATACCGAAGATATAAGCGAGTGAGTCATCTTCAGTGTTAAGCGCCGGAGTGACCAGCTCACAAGCAGAGGCTGTAGTCTTACCTTCCTTCTGAGCCTTGATAAAATCCTTGAGGTCAGCGGCTTGTTTCTCCTTGAAAGCCTTGAGGTCAGCGGCCTGTTTTGCCTTCACGGCCTTGATACTGTCTTTCACTGACATCTGCGCCATCATTGTGGTAGATGAGAGAGCAATGAGAGAAAACAATAATATTTTTTTCATTTCGTTCAATACTTTATTATTTCGACGAATCCGAAAACCAAATGACTTGGATTTCGGATTCGCTATCATTTATATATGTCCTGTGCGCGCAGCGCACAAGAGCAGACATTATCACTTCAGTGTCTCGATAGTGAAGATAAGAGTTGAGAAAGGCTTAATCTTACCCATGTTCTGAGAGCCGTAAGCCTGATCGTAAGGGATGACAACCTCCCACTTTGAACCTGCAGGCATGATCTTGAGCACCTCTACCCATCCTGGGATGACACGTGGCACGCGCATGTCGACCTCGAACGGAGTGTTACGCTCGTAAGAAGAGTCGAACACCGTACCGTCGATAAGCTTACCCTCGTAGTTCACCTTAACCTTAGAAGTGTCTGTTGGCACCGCACCGTCACCAGCCACGAGCACCTTATACTGTACACCGCTTGGCAGTGTGATCACGCCTTCCTTCTTCTTGTTCTCGCTGAGATACTTCTCGCCGGCAGCCTTGTTCTCACCGAACTGCTTTTCCATGTTAGCCTCCTTGATAGGCTCGATCTTCTGCTGGAACTGGTTGTAAGCCTCCTCAGCGCTCAGAGACGCCGTACCCTTGATTCCGTCGATGAGACCAGCGAGGAGATTATTCACGTTAACGGTCTTTGTTGAGTCGCCGGCGTAAATCTCGTTTGAGAGACCTTTAGCCATCTGCTGAACTTGCTTACCAACCTCGAGACCCTTCATGTAAGCCTCCTTCTTAGGATTGCTCTCATTGACAGCACCTTCCTTCAGACCCTTGATAAACTCATCAACATAAGCAGAGTCAACACCGAGCTGCATAGACATATACTGTTTGAGTCCCTGTGCCTGAGCGACACCAAGATCGTAAACGATAGAGTCTACATCCTCTTTCAAATCCGCTGACACACCTTTGTTACAGCTGGTAAACGCAGTAGCAGCCAAGACAACGGCCGCCATCATAATGTTTTTTTTCATTTTTGATTTATTTTCTTTTTATAATTTGTTTTCATCCAAAACTTTGCAAAGTTACACTTTTATTCATTAGTACCTCTTTTGAGTAAAGAAAATATATGCTAAAAAAAATTAAAAACGGTTTTTCACGAGACGTACTCTATTGCCTGCGAGCGATTCCAACAGTCCTTTTGACTCCAAATCGAAAATCAGCAGGCTGATGGCGCTGTACGGCAGTCCTGTCTCACTGACAATGGTGTTGACAGGCTTGTCCTCCACCCCGCTCAACGAGCATATGACCTTCTTGGCGTCGTCGGAGAGTCCGTAGACGTCCATGTCGGGCACTCCGTCGAACAGTCCGAGCTGCTTAGCTTTCTGTCCCTTCGCCTTAACGTCCCATCCCATGAGGCTCACGAAATCGGATGCGCTCTCAATCATCGCCGCCTTGTTGCTGGCAATAAGACTGTTACAGCCTCTGCTCATGTCATCGCTCACCCTTCCCGGAAAGGCAAACACGTCACGGTCATAGCCGCACGCCATCTCAGCGGTTATCAGCGAGCCACCTTTCCTTCCGCTCTCTATCACCACACAAGCGTCGGACACTCCCGCCACGATTCTGTTTCTTCTGACGAAATTGAAACGGTCGATGGGTGTGCGTGACACATGCTCAGTGAGCAGGCCGCCATGACTTATCATCTCCGTGGCGACAGTCCTGTGTGACGCCGGATAAATCATGTCCAGTCCATGTGCGAGGATGCCCACCGTGTCAACACCTGAGCTGAGGGACTGACGATGAGCACAGACATCGATGCCGTACGCCAGCCCGCTGACCACCAACACTCCGGGCACGGCCTCACCCAACTCCCTCACGAAGGTCTCACACAGGTACCTGCCATATGGTGTACACCGACGGGTACCGACGACACACACCACCTTCCTGTCGTTGAAGTCGGCGTTGCCATAGTAGTACAACACGAGGGGAGCGTCGGCACAGTTGAGCAACCTACGAGGATAGGCTGCGTCACTCGAGCATAACGCGCGGATGTTCTTCTCCTCGATGAACGCCACCTCTCGCTTAGCCCTCTCCACCGCATCATCGACGTTTCTCATCGACTCGATGAGCCTGTGTGTGGCGTCAGGGATGACATCACGTATGTTGTTTCTGTTCTCAAACACGGCAGTGGCGGAACCGAATCGTTCCAGCAGCATCTTGGCCGTGACCACCCCGATATTCTTAATGAGGGTGAGGGCAATGGTACAGGTTAACTCTCGCATCTCGTATTCAGGTCATTGATTTATCATTCAAAAAATGGGGCGAAGGTGTCGTCCAGTTCTTTGCAGTCCGACAGGCGTCCGTTGACCAGGCACACGCTGTCCACCTCAGAGCGGACACACAACTTCATATCCGGCAATCGGTATATGTCCTGAAGGAACACATACTTTATGCCATCCTTCTTGACACGTATCTTGGTCACATACTCGTCACCGCTTTTCAAAGGTACCTTGAACTGCATGGTCAGACGCGCCACCACGGCGTCCGTACCCTGGTCATGAAGTTTTGCGAAACTGACGTTGTTGGCGAGCAGAAACTCATGACGCGCATGCTCAAGATAGTGCTGATAGTTGGCGTTGTTGACTATTCCCTGAAGGTCGCACTCATAGTCGCGCACCTTGTCTTTTAACTCGAATATATAATTTACCATCTGATTATTACGGATTGGCGAGGCAGTGCTTCGCATGTGACAAAAAAAATAAGTCTCCGCTCTTAAGAACCGTGAGGCAAACACACCAATTCAGGGTCTGCGAAGACATACAGATGCAAAGTTAAGACAAATTAGCTAATTATAAAGGTGTAATGAATATTTTTTTCTAACTTTGCACTCTAATTTACAATCACATCACCACACTGTCACGGCGACGGAGACAGACGAGTCAGCCAGCTCACCCGGGTGTTTTTTTGTCTGTCGGGCGACAGCCTTGCTGAGTATTGGTATGAAGGGAGGCAAGAAGCGGTGTCACACACCTCATGACGGGGTAACGTCAACAGTAAATTTCACAATAAAACATATAAAGAAAAGAATGGATAAACTAAGTTATGCTCTTGGTCTTGGAATAGGTCAGCAGTTAAAACAGATGGGTCTGAAAGACTCACTTAAGATTGAGGATTTCTCACAGTCAATAATGGACGTACTGTCCGACGCTCAGCTGAAGATGACACACACTGAGGGACAGGCTATGCTGAATGACTTCTTCAAGAAACTTGAGGAGCAGCAGAGAGCCGTAGCAGAAGAAGCCGGCAAGGCTGCTAAGGAGGAAGGCAAGAAGTTCCTCGACGAGAACGGCAAGAAGCCAGGCGTCGTAACGACAGCCAGCGGTCTCCAGTATGAGGTGCTCACAGAGGGTACCGGCAAGAAGCCTAAAGCCACAGACAAGGTACGTTGCCACTACGAGGGCAGACTGATTGACGGCACAGTGTTCGACTCATCATATAAGCGTAACGAGCCGGCTGACTTCGGACTTCAGCAGGTCATAGCAGGATGGACAGAGGGCGTACAGCTCATGTCTGAGGGTTCTAAGTACCGTTTCTACATTCCTCACCTCCTTGGTTACGGAGAGGGAGGAGCAGGCGAGCTCATCCCACCATTCTCTACTCTCGTCTTTGATGTCGAACTTATAAAAGTCTTATAAACAATGACTATAGAAGAGAAAATCATTAAGGGAGTACAGGAGGCGGTGAAGTCTCTGTACAACATCGAGGCGGACGACTCACAGGTTCAGCTGCAGAAGACCAAGGCTGAGTTTGAGGGTCATCTCACCGTCGTGGTGTTCCCATTCGTCAAAGCGGCACGCAAGAAGCCTGAGCAGGTGGGCGAGGAGATCGGTCTTTACCTCCAGAACAACGCCGCCGACGTGGTAGCTAAGTATAACGTGGTTAAGGGATTCCTCAACATCGTTGTCAGCGACGCTCAGTGGATACAGCTGCTGAACGACATCAACGCCGACGACAAGTTCGGCTTCAAGCCTGTGACGGAACAGTCACCGCTGGTGATGATTGAGTACAGCTCACCTAACACGAACAAGCCTCTGCATCTCGGACATGTCAGAAATAACCTGCTCGGCTCAGCTCTGGCGCGCATCGTGGAGGCTAACGGCAACAAGGTGGTTAAGACTAACATCGTCAACGACAGAGGTATACACATCTGCAAGTCCATGCTCGCATGGCTGAAATACGGCAACGGCGAGACGCCTGAGAGCTCCGGCAAGAAGGGTGACCATCTCATCGGCGACTACTATGTGGCTTTCGACAAGCACTACAAGGCGGAGTGCGACGAGCTGGCTAAGAAGTACGTCAGCGAGGGTATGAGTGAGGATGAGGCGAAGGAGAAAGCTAAACAAGAGGCTCCTCTCATCAAAGAAGCTCACGAGATGCTCGTGAAATGGGAAAACAATGACCCTGAGGTCAGGGCTTTGTGGCGTAAGATGAACGAATGGGTTTACGCCGGCTTCGACGAGACATATAAGATGATGGGAGTAAGCTTTGACAAGATCTACTATGAGTCAGAGACTTACCTCGAGGGTAAGGAAAAGGTGATGGAAGGTCTTGAGAAGGGATTCTTCTACCGCCGCGAGGATAACTCCGTATGGGCTAACCTCGAGGCTGAGGGTCTCGACGAGAAGCTGCTGCTACGTTCCGACGGCACGTCAGTGTACATGACACAGGACATCGGCACGGCTAAGCTGCGCTTCCAAGACTACCCTATCGACAAGATGATATACGTTGTCGGCAACGAGCAGAACTACCACTTCCAGGTTTTGTCAATACTGCTCGACAAACTCGGATTCAAGTGGGGTAAGGACCTCGTACACTTCTCCTACGGAATGGTGGAGCTCCCTAACGGCAAGATGAAGTCAAGAGAGGGCACAGTGGTGGACGCCGACGACCTCATGGCCTCTATGATCAACGATGCATACACGGCCAGCGCCGACAAGCTGAAGAAAGCGGACATGTCGGAGGAAGACGCTAAGGAAGTGGCGAGAAAAGTGGGACTCGGCGCTTTGAAGTATTTCATCCTGAAGGTGGACGCCCGCAAGAATATGCTGTTCAACCCTGAGGAGAGTATCGACTTCAACGGTAACACAGGACCATTCATCCAGTACACTTACGCGAGAATACAGAGTATCATGCGTAAGGCCGCTGAGCAGAACATCGTCATCCCTGACAGCCTGTCACCAAACACGGAGATATCTGTCAAGGAGACGGAGCTGATCCAGAAACTCAACGCCTTCACGGCCGCCGTACGTCAGGCTGGCACCGACTACAGCCCTTCAGGTATCTGTAACTACTGCTATGAGCTGACAAAGGAATTCAATCAGTTCTACCACGACTTCACTATTCTCGGTGAGACGGATGTTAACAAGAAGCTGTTCAGACTGACGCTCGCCAAGACCGTAGCAAAGGTAGTCAGCCTGGGTATGGGTCTTCTCGGTATCGAGATGCCTGAGAGGATGTGATATGCCTAAACAGAAGTTTTACGTCGTATGGGACGGCGTCGATGATGGTGTGTACACCAGCTGGGAAGCGTGTAAGGAAGCCGTGCATGGATATTCCTACGCTAAGTATAAGGCCTTCAGCACCGAGAACGAGGCTGAGGCGGCTTATGCCATGGGATATGAGAAATGGAAGGAGCAAGAACGAGACAAGGCTCCCGACAACATGGCAGGCGTCTCGTCGGACAAACGACGAGAGGCAACACAGGACAACACACCGGACAAAACGGCAATACCTGCCTACACGCTACCTGAGGAGGCAATAAAAGACTCTCTGGTGGTGGACGCAGCATGCAGCGGCAACCCAGGTATGATGGAATACAGAGGGTTGTACCTGCGAACCGGCAAGGAGTTGTTTCATTTCGGACCGGTCTACGGCACCAACAACATCGGCGAGTTCCTCGCAATAGTACACGGATTGGCTCTTCTGAACAAACATGGACTTACAGACGCTCCCATCTATTCTGACAGCGTGAACGCTCAGCTCTGGGTGAGGAAGAGGAAGTGTAAGACCAAGCTTGAGAGGAACGAGAAGACTGAGCAACTCTTTCTGATTATAGAGAGAGCGGAGAAATGGCTCAGGGAAAACAAGTATAAGAATCCTGTCATCAAATGGCCGACGGACAAATGGGGCGAGATACCCGCTGACTTCGGAAGGAAATGACGATTGATAATCCGGACATAAAGAGAGCCCGGGACGTATATCCGTCCCGGGCTCTCTTTGTCTCTGTCACAAGATTGTCACATAATCGCAAAAACAAACTGTGCAACAAAAAGAAAACGAAAAATCACATACCATATATACGCGATGCGCAGTACAACGATTGTGGTATTTCGCATCACAAACAAAACACTTACTTTTGCAGAAATTTTTGACACAAACAATTATAAAAGATTAACGGGATTACAAACATAAAATAAACAAAACTATTCAAAAGAAGTAGACATGAGAAAACTATTACTTATATTTTCTGCCCTTATGATTGCATTAGGGCTTAACGCACAAACATTCGAATGGGGTACGGCATCTTGGAACATTGAGAATGACAAGGTGTTCAACGACATTGATGAACTGAACGCCGATGGCATAGTACTCACATACACTAATCCAAATGAATATGGACTTACTTTCCTCCACATCATCGGAATTGACTACGACCTCTATATCGATGATGCCACAGAGGCAATTGCAGCAACAGCAACATCACAGAGCAGTACAGCTGTGACATTCAATTATCCATTCGTGGAAGGTCACAAATATAAAATTGTCACAAAACAGTCTGTTCTTACAAATGTCAACCTTGCGACCTACTCTGCCGACACTATTGCACGCAACACGGACTCATACTCCATAAGCTTCACACTGCAAGGTCCAGAGCTCGTTAAAACCATCAATGTGGAAGCTTCACAGGCACTCACTATCATTGATCAAAATACAGAACTCACATTTTCTGTTATTGACACTACAGAAGTGCTCAACGCTCTTGGAGCAAAGTCAATAGCCGAGCTTACCATATATGGCCTCAATAAGAATGGTTCCTACAATAAATATTTCGGCGAAGAGTGGTACGATGGATGGCGTGATGCTGACGGTGAATACACAATTTATTCAGGTGGTTACGACAGAATAGCTGGCCATAATGCTTATCCAGCTGTTTACAGCATCAAGATAAGCAATAAGGCAGACTCAATTTACTACTATTTCTACGATTACTGGAAGGAATATTCAGAGGACGACAGTGGTTCCATAGGCGGTTCCACATTCGGTGCCAGCAGACGTGCTCCACAGACTTCATACAACTATGTGGTTTGGGATTGGGACAATGGTGATGGAACAATAACAAAATACACACGTTCATACCGTGTGAACGAAGGACAAGACTACAAGGCAAGCTTCGTAGTCATAGCAAACAAAAAGTATGTACTCATAAATGCAACCCTCCATTTCGTCAGTCAGGAAGCTTACGCTGCTCTCAAGAATACAGACAAACAATACGAAGTTTTCGTAGCCGTTGGCACTTCAATACCAGCACAGCCAGGCGTGCCTGTTGCAGGAATCGCAACATCAGCACAGACTGTTACTATATCCACACCTGACGCAGAGGGTAAGGCTAACGTAACATTCTCAGGATTCAACGTAGCAGTTCCTCAAATAACTATCGAGAACCTTACAATTCCTGTAAATGTACGTGAAGAAAACGGAACTATCGTTTACACAACAGACGAGCCAGTACAGGTTTCTATCTCTATGGGCACAATGACTGTTTACTACAATGCTACTCTTCATGGCGAGCAAGCCAATGCTGATAGTACACCAACATTCGTGCTCACGCTCTCACAGGCAACTATCATCACCGCTGTATTCAATGCTACAGAAGAACTTGCTAAAGAGAGTGCCACACTTGAATACTCTAAGGCTACAGCTGTTGAGTCTGTAAAGACAACAAACAAGGTTGTTGACGTTTACAACACAAACGGAATCAACATTGGCAGTTCTGCAATCAAGGGTATCAACATTATTCGCCTTTCAGACGGAACAACTCGCAAGGTAATCAAATAAGTTAGAATTAAAATAACAAGTTCGCTCAACACTGCGACTTAACAAATAACACAATGACGCTCCGTAACACAATACGAAGCGTCATTGCTTTTTTCTATACCATTAATATGTTCGAGAAAGTAAAAACTTTACTCACACACTGCCCTGATACTATATCCTGCATAACGTCCGCCACATACTTCATAGCTAAATCCCCTCGCATAGAAATATGTGAACCAAGCCTCATTAACTCTACTACTAGTATATTGTGAAGCTGTCCAGTAATATCCTTGTGTATTACTTTTGGCAAACGAAGCACCTTCATGATAACCTGCGGCAGGCATGAAAATGTGAGGCACCGAAAGATTGTATTCATCAGAAGCATCCTGTCCATTATTGACAACCTTATTCTTATCTTATGATGACAAAGCTTTATATACTATATGGCCAGCTACATTTGTGTTATTATAATTGGATGTCCAAACCCAATAACAATTACGCACCAATTCTTCAATATTTGCGTTTATTATTATGCCATTTCATTCGCAGAAATACAGATTGCGTTTCAATTAGCCAAGAAAAAACAAAAAAGACTTCTCACATCACGCTTATCCTTTTACTCAAAAATGGAAGAAAACAATAAGAGAGCAAAACACAAAAACGAACAGAACAATTATCCACAAAATTGTTCTGTTCGCTAAACACCTAATACAAAGTTAGGAATCTAAATGTGTACGACCATTGTCTTAATTAGCACCATCCATGTCATTAGTGCTGCTGTGGCATCTTGCCATCGAGAGCATCCACAATCATGCGCAAGAGGTCATCGGTAGGACGTGAGAGTTTCATATTGCCCACCTGTGTCTGTGGCTGACGCTTTCCCGACTCAATGTCTGCTATGCGAGCCTTGAGAATTTTCTTAATCTCGGCCTTCTGCTTAGGATCGGCATCAGGAGTAGAGAATAACTTCGTCCACTGAGCCAACTGCATGTCAGAAGCATCAAGCGACTTGTTTGCAAGATACTCCTTGATGTATTTTATATAAGCTTTATAGTCCTTCTGCTTCTCTGCAAGTGTTATGAGCGTACTGAGGCGATAGTGGTCTGCCTCCTTGCTCTTAAGTTCGCTCAGAAGTGCAAGAAAAGCATCAAATTGAGTTTGGTCGAGACTCGCTTTCCCATCCTTTTCTATAATGAGACGCTGTTGATATCCTGCCAACACGCTGTTCACTTTACCTTCCACTCCACGTTCACCAATCTTAACAGCCAATTCATCCGGATGCTTCGCTGTATAAACGAATGACTTAGCAAATGGGTTCGTGATGTTTGAGAGGAAAATGCGTCGAAGTGTGCTATCGCTGGTAAATGTAGCTTCCTTGCCATCGAGAATAGCTTCAGCCACATCATTTGCATCTTGAGTTTTATACGTAGCTGTAAGAGTCTTAAGATAAGTAAGAAGGAACTGTGGGTCTCTATCACCAGCATCCCAACGGCTCTTGAGCGCAGCGGACGAATTATCACGTCCTTTTTCCTCCACCTTCTTAAGGAACTCGTCAGCTTGACTTCCGCCGAGGAAACGTTCTACTTCCTGGAGGTCTGCGTTAAAAATAACGAACGTAGGGTAAGCTGACACCTGCAATTTCTTGGCAAGCGGTGCTCCGTATGCACTCTCCATATCTATCTTCACGCTCACGAACTTTGGATTCATTGCTGCCCCCACCTTTTCCTCTGTAAACACAGTACGAGCCATCATGCGGCAAGGTCCGCACCATGTGGTAAAGCAGTCTAGAAATATCATCTTGTTCTCTGCCTTTGCCTTTACAGCAGCTTGCTCAAGTGTTGTCCCCTCTGGTTCGAAAGCTATGCCTTGAGCAAAAGCAGTCATAAATGTCACTAATGACATTGCAATTGTAATGATTCTTTTCATAATTATGGTTGTTTTTATTTTTGTATTTGTTTTGAAATAAACGATAGACATCAAATTCTATCCTTTTTTACTACATTATGTTTATTGTTCTACTGCATAGAGAACTTCCATGCCATGTCCTTCACACATCCAGGAATACTGTACTCATAGTGAGAATCCATCTTAAGCAATCCACTGGCAGGATTGATGAGATACTGATACACTTTACCTTCATGCGTTGTCTCGTTCCACGTTGCTATATGAACCAAATTGTCAGCACGTGGCACAAGCCCATAGCCATAGACAGTGCCGTGGTAGTACTTCATAATCCTGACACAGGTAATAGTCTCGTCTGCCGATGGGGCTTCCCATGCTACAATGGCTGGCTGATTGCTGTCGTAGGCAAAGTCATAGAGACGGTGGCCTGCAGAATAGTACACGAAGCTGCCTACATGACTTGCCGCAAAAGATGATATGTTGAGAATATCAGGGCACAAGTCATTGAGAGCATATAGTCCAACACCTATATTTGTTGATTCCGGTGTTGTGCTTGCAAAATTTGTAACAGCAAGGTAGCGTTCATTCCCCTTTGACATTACAATGTAATCATAAGGACGTATATTCATGCCTTGACTAATGCCACGTCCCCAGTCTGCCATAACGAAATTCATACCAGTATTGTTCACATCAAAGGCTGTTACGTTGGCATCCTGCTCACCAAATTCCTGAAGTCTGGCATCATTGTAAGCTGCATAGCGAAACTTATGATATGTTTGGTCATAAACCACTACTCCATAGTTGAGCGTATTTGGCAGTTCTGCATTCCAAGGTGCCAATGTACCAATTTCACCATTCGCAAACTTTGCCACACCAAAACGAGTGGTACGTCCCTCGGTGTTACTAAACGAATATGTATTTGTATATACTTTATTATCGTTGATGACAATCTCAGAATTCTGTCCAGACATCACGCCTGCACCATGTTCACCGTACCACGTAGGCGACTCTGTAGAAGGTACATTATGGAAAAAGTCAGCAAATGTCATAGCTTTTTCGATTCCATTCTCACTGACGCCAACCAAAGTTCGATCAGTACAAAGTCCAACGTAGTTATTGCCTGAAGCCAGTGAAACAGCAATATCGAGACAGCGTATAGGCTTTCCTTCGAGCGGAGTACCATTAGTCGTCTCATATACATTTGTATAGTAGCGATTATAATTGGCATGAAGCTTAGTCCACGGATTGTATATCAGTGCCAAGTCTGATGTACCAGGTATATCGTTCCGTTCATAGAACACCATCCAACCACCATCAAACACCTCACTAACCGAAACTGGGATACGCATGAACTGACGGATTTTATCATTGCGATTGGTCACAACAAGCTGTACATAATAGTTTCCGCCTGTTCTGTTAATTTCAGCCTTAAGACATCGAGCATTACCAATAGTATCAATAACGGCATTTGCCCCCGAACCCGATACTGCACTATAGATGGTCCACAGATAATTGAGCGGAGCGTCTGCTCCATCCGACACCTTCCGTCCATTGAACAAAACTTCCGGATTCAGTTCTAGTGTGTCGAATCTCATCAAAGCATATTCTGACAACATACCAGTACCAACCGTATCAATACTCACCTTGTCAAGTACATTGTAATCATAATTGCCCTTGTCTTCATAGCAGGCTCCCAAGCACAACAATGTCAGTGCCACAAGCATGGTGCCTACAATCTGTATTTTATTCATAAATATGTTTGTGCTCATATTATATTCTTGTATCGTTTGTTTCTTCAGAATGTTACTGGCACTCCGAACTCATCCGTGAGTGGCGTGTCGTGCATGTTGTTATACTCGTTAAGTGCAAGCTGTACACATTGCTGCAGATACACGGCATAGGCTGCCGACACCACATTTGTGGTCTCATCATAAGACGTCTGTGCATTATAATTGATTTCGAAATCAATCAGACCAAGATGTTCTATCATAAACTGATACTTCACTCGGCTGTACGTACCGAAGTACTTGCTCAGAGCTACACGAGGATAGTTAGCTGTATCCCAATTGTCTGGTTTTGCAAGGTAGTTTTTCAATACTACAGTAAACTGCAGATGCTTTTCTGTACCTATAGAGAACATATCATTAGGCACGACACGAAACTGTACTTCGCCATCAACATCGGCAAACAAGTCGTTTCGTTCCAGTTTCTGTGTATTGAAATACACCTTATATACACCTCCCACGCTACCAGCAGGTATGACATAATCCTCTGTACGAACCGTCGGTGCCACAACAGCAGAATCCTTGCCAAAGACTTCAAGGCGGAAAATGCGGTCATAATCCGTCACCATACCGCTTACTTGAGCAAAAAACGTAACACTGCCTTCCTCGTAAGCATACGAATAGTTATAAGTAGCATTATCATGCACAACACCAGCCTGAGTACCCACCCAAATGTTGAGTGCAGTATAACTGGTGTCAAATTCGTCTAATTCCTCCTTCTCGCAACTTGAAAATGCGAGCAATACAGCTATAAGATATAATATAGTTCTTTTCATTCTGTATAAAATGTGTACTTATGACGTTGAGAATTAATCACCACGTTTTCGATTCAAAGCCCGTCACTCAAAACAGAGCTCCAAGCAATCCCAACTTATGTGTTCTTACTTATTCGCCTCTCTATAAGCAGATTCCGTCTCTGATATTGGCAATGGGAACGTATATACCTTATCAGCCACAGCATTAGCATCGGAATACAAGATATTCTCACAGTTCAGTCGCTTATAAAGAAAGAACAATTGCCCTTCACCAAGTAGCTCACGTCTGTATTCGTGAATCAATTCTGTATAGAAATCTGTAGGCAGTTCGCTAAGAACCGACAAGTTGCGTGCATTACGAAGCTGATTAAGAGTTGACAGAGCCTCATCTGTATTGCCCATACGATAGAGAGCCTCACTTTTAATAAGATACATCTCAGCAATACGAATGAGCGGCATCTTGTTAGAATAGAACTCTGCTGCATTACTTGGCTCATCGTACTTGGTAATGTATCGATTATTTGCATGAGTGGAAGAACCAGACTTAAAAAGAAAAGTATAACGATAATCCTGCGTGGCATTACCAAAGTAGTCAAGCAGACGTTCGCGAGTCACGGCAAAACTATTAGTCGAATTGTCTGAGAAATAAGTATCAGCCACATCGCTTGTAAGTGTTAGATTATTGAGAGCAAAGAGATGTTCATCTGCAAGACAACGATCATACCCATTCTGCAAGTTGTTAACAGTTGCCCAGTGAAAAGCATCAGCCAGCATTACTTCGCTTGCTGCACTTACGGCTCCTTCATAATCACCTTTCCACATTCTCACACGCGCCTCAAGTCCCTTCACAGCATAATAATTTAGATGAAGCTGACGATTGGATAAGTAGCCATTATCCACAGTCTCTGTTATCATGCGTCCAGTAACTATTGGATCATGCTCCTTCAAAAGTGTTTCCGCACCAATCACATCCTGGAGTACAGCCTCTGTAGCATCACTCACACAAAGCTGTGGAGTTACACGGTAGGATAAAGCTGTACTATATGGAATAGATGGTTGCTGAGGATTGACTGCATAGCTCACCCCAAAACATCTCAATAGGTCAAAATGCAGGAATGCTCGGAGAGCCAAAGCCTCACCCTTTATTACCTCATAATTATCCTTGGCAAACAAACCTGCATTAGCATCAATATTAGCAAGGAGATTATTAGCATTGGAAATGCCAGAATAATTTGTCGTCCATATACCACGTATGAATCCTGTAGGATAAGCTGCTTCATAATTATATGTTGCAGCATCATTGTACTGTGACGAATAGTAGTAATCCCATTCCTGACCAAGCACTCCGATGAATCCATAAGTTAGTTCCTTAGTATATGTATTGGATGACACCATGGATGAATACACACCTGAAAGCGCCTCCTTGAATCCACGTTCTGACGAGAACAATTCCGTGTCCTCCACTTGTGAACGCGGCTGTACATCAAGCCATTCATTACAGGAAGCAAGCACAAGACTCACTCCAAACAACAAGGCAAAAGCAAACCTACAGATATGCTTATTACTTTTATATTGTTTTGTTTCCATTTAATTCTTTTTTGTTCAGAAGTTAAGAAATCACTTTCTTAATTCAATCTAAATACCTAACTCTTATCTTTGTACTGCAAAATCAGAACGTTGCCGCAAGCGAGAATGCGAAAGTATGAGCATATGGATAACTCACACCACGTTCTGCACGCACGGTGGATAGGTGGAATACATCGTTAACATAGAAGGTAAGTCTTAGGCGCTCAAGTTTTGCTTGCTGTAACCATGCCATGTACTTAAAATCATAGTAGGCTGATATGGTAGTGAGTTCAAGCATATTGTTGCGCTGTATGAAACGTGTTGAAGCATACGTAGTCGTTGGTGTACTCGATATATGCTTATAGAGTGCCAAATCACCAACGTCATTCCAAGTGTCGCTGAACACTCTGCGATCCACATTATTTGCAATATTCACGTTTTCAACTCTGTCAACGAGTGTCTGATTGTAATAGTCACCACCCACCTGATAGCTAAACAGAAGACTGAGACCAATACCACGATATTCACCATTAAATCCGAAAGTACCATGAAACTTAGGATTAGAATCACCGGCTATAATATAGTCCTCGGTAGTATAGTCGTAAGTCACCGTACCGTCTTTCTTCAGGAACATCTCACGTCCTGTAGCTGGGTCGATACCTAACGAACGTACTGCCCATATAGCTGTCATAGACTGTCCTTCTTCGTATCGGATTATCGGTAAAGTGGACAGCTGTGAATCCTGTTCACGATTGAATGTGCTCAAGGCCTCATTAATTTCTGCTACTTTGTTCACATTATGTGCCACACTACCAGTAATGCTCATGTACGATTGTCCTTTCTGATACACTCTCCAATTGGCCGTAGCCTCTATGCCTCGGTTCACCACATTGCCAAGATTTTCCATATAACTGGTGAATCCTGTGGACGAAGGAATGGACATCGACGTAAGGGCATCATGCGTCTTACTATTATAATAATCGAAACGCATATTAAATCTTCTGCCTATTCCCAAGTCCACACCAACAGTGAAGTCACCAGTCTGCTGCCATTTCAAGTTTGGATTTGGCATTCCCATGAGGTATGCACCAGAAATGTTGTCATACACAATGGAGTCATAGAATTTATATGTAGTCTTGGCCTGATACGGTGAGAAGCTCTGATTACCCGTTAAACCGTAAGTAACACGCAACTTACAAAGAGTAAGCCAACGTGCCACTTCCATGAAATGCTCCTTGTGAAGGTTCCAAGCCGTACCCACACTCCAGAAGGTTCCCCAACGGTTGTTGCTGCCGAATACAGAAGATCCGTTAAAACGAAGACTTACATCGAAGAGGTAACGTTCATCATACGAATAGTTGAGTGCTCCAGTAAGTCCCAGCGAACGCGTCGTACTCTCACTACCTGAAGGCACACCTCCGTCAGCATACTGACGAGCAAAGGTAATATAGTCAACGTGAGAATTGAGGAATCCCCATGCCGTCATACCATCAGACAAAGAATTAGAAGATTGCAAAGTATAAGCTAAGTTAGACAGAAGCAAATGCTTGTCCCACTGGTGAGAATAGTGACCAGTTACATCCAGTGCTATGCTGTTGCTCTCACCATTTGTGATGGTATAGCTTCCACGCTTGAAATAACGATCGCCTGTCCAATCGTTGAAACGCATATGGTCACCAGGATAGAAGTCCTCGCGTCGGTTATTCTGATGCGTATATCCCACACGTGCCGTAAAGCGCCAATCATCGGCAGGACGATACTCCACATATACATTCTCGCTTATCTCCGTATATTTTGAGAAATTCTTTGTGCCTATCGTTGCATTATATAAAGGATTATAGTATGTAAGTGTACTTCCATTTGCACCAGGCGATGTATAATAGCCCAAAACTTTCTGGACGTTACCATTTTCATCCATAGGCTTAAAATATGGATTCATAGCCACATAGTCAGAGAATGTGCCGTAAGGACTATCGTCAGCCTTGTTGCCTGTAACAGTGAGGGAGTTGCGAAATGACCATTGCTTATATCTATATGACAAGTTGATATTGCCCGAAATGGTGCGTCGCCCCGACGACTTCATAACACCAGCCACGTTGTTATACATCAAACTTGCGTAATAGCGCATTTCATCCGTGCCGCCTTCAAAGTTTGCAGTGTGCTTCTGTCCTATACCAGTACGCAATGGCTGAGAAAGCCAATATGTATTCACACCACTTGCGATGTCGGCAGCTATCGCATTGTATTGTTCATCAAGCAATGCCTGATAGTAAGGCAACGAAGATGTGTAGCGTCCCGCAGCTTGCTCCACCTGTAATTTCTCGGCAGCATTACACATATTGTAAGACGTAAGGTCTGGCACTTCAATGTTCAAGTCACCCGTATAACTAATTCGCAGTCTACCAGCCTGTGGCAATACAGTTTCAACAACGATGACACCATTACTTGCTTTCGACCCATATATGGCCTTTGCAGTTCCATCTTTGAGGATTGTAACAGACTTGATACGGTTGATGTCCAAGTCGAAGATTTGCTGTTGACTCACTTCAAAACCATCAAGAATGAAGAGCGGAGCATTTGGATTTCCACTATAGTCACCCTGCAAGCCTCCGAATGAAGCCTTACCTCTGATGGTAATATCTGCCATGCGATTAGGATCAGAGCCATTGATGTCATTCATTTCCGTAACAAAAGCCGGATCCAACGCCTGCACAGCCTTCAAGACATTCATACCATTAACAAGTTTTAGGTCTTCTTGAGTAAAACTCGAAGCCGAGCCTGTGAATGTTGATGACTTGTAGTCAAAAAGACCTGTCACCACAACATCATCTAACTGCGTGTTGTCTTGCAGCACAATGGTAATGTTTGTGTGGTTGCGCTTACCATCATACGTCTTTGTATGCGTTTTCATTCCCACGAATGATACGTCGATAGTAACATTCTTTCCTTTTGGGACAGACAGTATGAACACACCATTGTCATCAGCCATGGCTCCTGCCTTAGACTCCCTAACCTTAATATGTGCACCCGGCAATGGACCTCCTTCAGAATCCTTCACCATACCTTGCAACACAATCATACCATCACGTACCACAGACTGCTGACGCTCAAGCGCAACTTGTCGCATAGGAACCGACGAAGGCTTATCGTCTTGTGCATATAAACATGAACATGCTACTTGCCACACAATGGCAAATAGCATAAGTGTTTTAATTTTTGTTTGTGTTATTAACATTTGTTTGTCTTTCTTTATAACTTGCAAAGATGCAAATATTTTTCAATTCATAACAATAGCACATTTTTGGTATGTCACATAACACATTTTTGGTATGATTCGCATATCTTTTGTAAGCAAATTGCTCTTTAAAAGCACTTTTTTACACAATACCACGTCTATTTCATTCAAACTGACATTCACTTATCATTTTCCACTATCATCAATAAAGCTCGTTTGCCCCTACTTCTAATATATCTAAGAAAATACACACGAAGTTCATTGCAAAAGCAAAACTCAGATAAAACAACAAACGACAAACAAATCAAGATCATCCCCAAATTACATATAAAGCAATCACTCTCCAAATCCCAACCGCTGAATATTGCATTATTTTCGTGAAAACAAACTGTGCAAAGAAAAGAAAACAAATTGTACTGAAATAAGGATTGCTGGGGGGAATGCAATGTATGTTTGAGGGCTTTTTATAGGAAGAAATCAAATAAAAAAAGGTACGAAAATTTATTGGAATATGTTTTGCGTATTCAATAAATTTTCGTACCTTTGTATTGTAATCAGAGAGACGATTACAAGGTTAAATCCTCCGCCTATAAAGTGGGGTAAAACCTATTAAAACCGAAAAAATGAAAGTCGCAATTTCATTTGAGGTTAAAATTAGAAAAGTCACAATAAAGACGACTATCAAATTCTAAAGAAACCTCGGGGAGTATAATGAGGGTCAAACCTCCTCCCCTTTTCGGTTTTTGATTACGATGCAAATATACATATTATGGACGAAACAACAAAAAAAAGAGGAGGGAAAAGAGAAGGTGCTGGAAGAAAAGCTACGGTTGGCAATGTAAAAAGCATTGCTTTGCGCATTCCTCAGGACGTTGCCGACATCCTGGATAAGGTTGAAAGGCGATCTGAGTTTATCTGCGAGGCTATCCGCTTGAAAGCGAAGCAAGACGGGATGATATGATTTCCACAGAACTATCCCGGTAGGTGTTTACGTTGCCTATACCAAGAGGTTTACCCAGTAGCTGGTACAAATAATAGGTCTTTACCTATTCGTCAGTAAACAAGGCGCTTTCCAAGTAACGAACTTCAATAATACGTTTTTCCCGTTACTGAATGCAATCGGGCGTACAGCATCACACTGTGCGCCCGATTGCATTCACGGATGTTGAGAAGCAAATCACACTAACATCAATCACAGACACAGATCTTAATATAACAGCTACACAACATCACAGCCATCACGCCATCCCGTCAATGCTTCGGCTACTTTTTAACGATGTTTGGAAATTCTCAAGTCACAAGGATGACAAGAGTGATAGCACTTAGGGAGAAACGAGTCCTCCCGTCAACAAATGGAAGGAGTATTTGTTCTCATCCCTGTACAATTCGTTTTCTTTTTGTTGCACAGTTTGTTTTTGCGATTATATGACAGCGGCGACCGCCAGCCACTCTCACCCTGACTACGTCTTTTTCTTCTTCCTCAAATGTATGAGAGGAAGATGTAGCTTAGAAGGTATCTTAAGCAATGACTTCTTCTCCGAATGAGTTGGCTCGATAATCTTACATATCTCACCCACGAATGACTGGTTGGCGTATTTCTCGATATGATGCAGCGGCTTCAGCTCATCACTCATCAATAACTCACGCAGCTCAGCCTCATTGTTGGCAACATACACGTATTTCAGCTCTTTCATCTTCATCGCCGTGGCAAGCTGGTGATCGTTACGGTGCTCCTTCAGAGCCGCCAAACGAGGGAATATTATTATAGGCTTGTCCTGAAGCATGGCAGACAAGATAGTGCCCATTCCGGCGTGTGCTATAATCAGACGAGCCTTAGAGAATAACTCGTTAAACTCTTTAGGAGGCAAGAATCGCACATAACGAATGTTCTTCGGCACATACTTACCTCTGTTGGCTTGCGCCACCACTTCTTCATCAAGGTCAGCGGCTATCTCATCTACTATTTTTATCAGGCGGTCGAACGCTACTTGTGTCCCTGTTGTACAGAATATCATATAACATCAATTTCCAAAAACGTTACCTATGTAATGTACTTTCTTATCTGCCAAGTCTGGCCATTGAGTATACACGTTCTTAGCACATAGTTTGGCGAGTGAGCCACATTTACTAAGCGTATTCACATTAGCCACAGAGTCAATCCAGATAGTCTTTATCCCAAACAGACGTCCCACCATGATTGTCAGCAAGCCCGGAGCCGCTCCAGTTGTGATTATCACTGCCGGCCGCTCATAAATGATGACGGCAAGAACCTTGAAAAACACAGGGATTACTTTCCACACATTCCATCTGTTGAAATCCATAAGAGAATGGAACTTATTGTCTCCGACCATGGTCTTCGACTTCTTGAACGTAGTGAAATAAACAACGTTGTAATACTGTTCCATTGGTTTTACGATACGCAATAACTGAATCCAATGTCCCCCGAGAGAAGCAACAGCTAATACCTTTTTTTTCTTCATTACCCTAAAACGTTAATCCATGCCGGACCCTTTTGTAAATATCCGACACGCTTATTCTGTTCATCTTATATATATTATCCTTCCCAATAACTTCGTTATAATCCTTCCCTTAATATCGTCCGACATCTCACTGAGATTAGACTACTTATCCGTCGGAAGTTTAGTCATATCGCCCATAATATTCAGGAACTCATCAGTGAAATTGTCCATAAAACCGGCTTGTGACGTCATCGTCATCTCTCCGAAATATATCTTATCTCCACACACATACAGGTCAATGCGCACAGCAGGCTGCTTACCCGCCAACTTTGACGCGATCTCCATCATCCTGTCGAAACAGACAGGCTTAGGAAGCTGAACCGTAGGCTTAACGTAATGACTGGTCCACACCATATACTCCGGTCTGAAGTTCCAGTCCAGGTCGTAGAGAGCCACGTTGGCATGATACTGTTTCCTGTTCCAAGCACACCACACATACTGCGGCTTACCGCCAAAGACCCATATCTTATAGTCGACCATAGAGACGGAACCACACGGCTGCGTAGAGATGTCCAACATCTCCTCCGCAATGACACACGGCTTAATCTTATCATAATGTGGCTCAGCCGCATTAATGCCAAGCTTCTTAGCCAAATGCTTACGAAAATGACGTTTTGTCTTCTCTATGTCAAGTTTGCTTTTGTCCTCACACACAAGCACGTCGCCACTTCCGTTATTACACTTCATGACGAAACGCTCAGGCAAACTGTCCCAGTCAACCTCGTCCACCGTGTCCCACTTTCCCAAGAGAGGCACAAGGATATCCTCAAATCCACACTCCTTGACGTATGTCCTGACTTTATATTTGTCAGCGAACAGAGGCCACTGACTGGTATCACCGTAGAATTTCATCCAGTTGATCTTCTCATTTATGTCTCTTGGATGCTGAAAGTCCGGCCACCTTCGGCAAAAATATAAAAATCTTAGTTTGGCTATCCTTATTGGAGTCAAAATCTTCACTTTAACCAACAAACCAAGTATGATAAATATGATTTTTTTCATTTTTAGTATTGTTATTTGTCATTCAACCACGTCAGACACCGATTGAGGTAAGTAAGTCTTTTGTAATGATATTATTAATGTCGTATTTCGACGCCTCACTTCTGCAGTTACGCTTCAACCTGTTCACGTCGTCCTTGTTCTCCATACAATATCTCATCTTTTCCGACAGGGCGTTGACATCATGCACAGGAACAATCATAGCGTTCTCATTATCTTTCAGAAATTGTGTGTTGTGCGCCCAGTCAGACGCTATGATAGGAACTCCAGATATGAATGAGTCGATGAAGATTCCAGCGAATCCCTCACCTTTCCAATACGTAGGGAATAACATGACATCGTATTTAGCCAAATCATCATATCCACTGTTCTCCCTGAGATTAAGGAAGCCACGATAGCTGACATTATCGAGAGTCTCTATCTCACTCATAAACCTGCCATCGTACCCCTGGTCAATCTTACCATAGAAATCCACCGTGAAAGATTGCTTCAGCCCTTGAGTATTAAGGGTTTTCACCGCATCAATGATGTAATCACACCCCTTCTCACTCATAATCCTGGACAAGAACACAAAACGTGTTGTTGGTCCACATAATGACAACTTCGGATAATACGTTATCGGCTTGAAGTTAGGCACCTGTCTTACTCCCTTGACACCGCACTTCTGAAGCTGGTCCATCATTATGCCGCTTTCCACCAGTGTGTGATTGGCGTATCCGATGACGTCAGCTCGGAACACACCATTAGTCACCTTGTCTCCCAACGAACCGCCAATGACCCAGTGCACGACATTCTGTCTCCATCCTATCGACTTAAGTAACTTCAACAAAGGATAGATATTTATCGTGGACGTCGATAATATCAAGGTGTTATCTTTGTGAGTCACCATGGTCCACAACAGGTCGGCTATGACCCACGGGTGTTTCTTCCAATCCTTGAAGTCCATCTGACGGCAACGGACTCCCAGTTCAGTAAGACGACGGACCATCAGCTGGTTCTTCATCGTCTCACCACAATCGGCAGGTTGTCCTTTCCGGATCCATCCGACAATTATCACTTCTCTTTTCATTTACACAGTACACTTATTAGACTGTTTTAACACGTTCACTCAATGAGTCCTTGAACAGGCTCTCGTACTGCCTTGCGCAGTTCTCCATGGTGAATCTCTCCACGTACAACTTCTTCAGACAGTCTCTGTCGATATTTGCCTCACACACCACAGCTCGCTCCAAAGCATTGATATAGTCCTCATCAGAAAAACTCTTCGATATAAATCCAGTCTCACCATCAACGATGATATCCGAGCATCCACTGACGGGTGTGCAAACCGGAATACAACCAAAGGAAATGGCTTCGATAAGAGAAATCGGCATACCCTCATAGTCAGAGGACAGGGTGAAAAAGTCAGACAAAGCCAGATAATCCTGCACGTTATGTTTCCGATTCAGAAAATGGATGTGAGGTAAGGCGTCTCTCTGAGCTTGCAGTCCTATCTCATTGTCATATCCGCTTCCAATAATCAGCAATACAATATCATGTCCTCGTTTCTTCAACTCGTTGAAGCAACGGATAAGACGTGGTATATTTTTTTGAGGTGCACAGCGCGCCATGATGGTGAACACTTTAGTATCATCACATTGCTTATAACCACAGACCTCATTTCTCGTCTCTTCAAATCGTTCAGAGACAGTCATCTTAGATATACCATTATATATAGTAGCTGACGGCGTTATGCCATAGACTCTCTCTATCGATTCCGCATTAATATGCGAAATCGCAATATGACGGAAATAGCCATGTGACAAGAGATAACGTTTCATGTGGAATTTGGCGCCATACTCACGCTCACTCTCCGCCTTATTATGACAAGTGACAAAGAAACGGCTTTTCTTGTTAAGCAACATCGACAATCCGCAAAAAGCAGTGGCACTCACACTATGTATATGTATCACGTCAGCGTCAAGCTCACTTAGCGACTTATAAACCTTAAAAAATATAGTTGGTCCGCATTTCTTCTCGTTCAAACACTTGAAAGTCACAGCATCAGAAATTGAATTCACATAGAACCCTAACGACTCATCCCCGACATCCTTAAGGACAACAAGGGTCACTTCATGACTGAACAAAGCCAGCTGATTACTAAGACTGACAATGAAACGCTCAGCGCCTCCTGGTAACAAAGTTGTTATAACCTCAACAATTTTCATATATTTATTACCGTTAAAAAAATCACATCAATTTACAACACATATCGTACAGTCCGAAATCGTATGTCCTTAAAGACTTCTCAAACAACGTCTCGCTTTTCTTCTCAGTGCAGAAACCGGCGAACTCCCTCGCCATCAGGTCACACGTCAGTATGAACATAGCTCTGTCAACTGACTTGTCGTTCAGAAGATGTACCCTATCATAGTTACACCTGAACTGACAGAACATGAAATCATACAAAGACTGTTTTTTCTCTACCCCCATCTCTTTCCACTCTCTTGCTATTCCTTCTGTCACCCACCACGTCTCCAACGCTCTTGGTGTAGCTTGTGATGCGGTGATGCTGCCACGTCTCTTACGATAGCAGTAAACGGGAGATGTGACAGTTGAGTATGTCTTAATAAGCGGGAAGACGCACATACCCATTATTGTGTCCTCATACCACATACCAGGTGGAAAGATAATATTTTTGAAGAGCTCCGCCTTAAAGACCTTCCCCCATGCGAAACCTGGTAAACGACCTGCTTGGTAAACTGCACTGCGAACTTCCGACGTGACTCCTCTCGTTGTATGGTCCACAGACTGTGTGTCATCATAAAAAACGTTATATGCCCCTTGAACCAGATCGTCCGACGTGTCTACCGCCACACTCATCAGACTCTCCACAGCACCAGGAAGGAGGTAGTCGTCAGAATCGACAAACATCACATATCGACCTATGATATCTTTGATGCCAGTATTCCTTGCCTCACTTAGTCCCTTATTAGTCTGATTGACAATGGTAACCTGAGGATGGCCAACATACTTCTCAAGAATCTGTGGAGTAGAGTCTGTCGAGCCGTCATTGACAATGAACACCCTGAAAGAGAATTGCGTCTCTTGAGCCAGGACGGAGTCGACACATTGTTCTATATATTTCTCTACATTATAAGCCGGAATAACTATTTGCAAGTCACATAATGGCGTACACATATGATTATCCCTCAGCACAGAGAAATTCTTACGCATGAAAGTGTCAGTCAGCACATGTCTGGACTTTTCAATCGATGAGACGTCACATGACACAATATCAGTGGCCAGTCCGCCGAACATGCTAAGTGTCTGTCCGCCAACCCCTAAACGTCTTATTACCTTTGCTAATATATCATTCATCTGATTACTTGTTGTTATTATACTGACTTAGTACAGTTCACTTGACAAGGTCAAGAAATTTGTTCACCACCATATCCGCATTATCACAATTCTCCTCACTAAGATTATCCGACAGACGTTGTCTTTTTCTCTCGTCATTATACAGAGACCAAATACCATCTGCCAGGGCCATGGCACTCATGTCCACAATCATGCCATTCACCCCGTCAGTCAATGCGTCACCCACAGTAGGATAGTTTGTGGACACTATAGGTTTACACAAGATCTTAGCCTCATCCAGCGCTATACTCTTACCCTCATATCTTGATGACATGACGAACATGTCCGACATTCTCATGTAAGGATAAGGGTTGGAACGTACACCTATGAACTTGACAACGTCAGAGACATCGTTACGCTTCACCTGCTCATCCAGGTCCTTTTGAGAGAAACCGATGCCAAGAATATACCAACAAAAACGCACTCCTCTCCCTTTTAAAATAGACGCAGCGTCGACGGCCATGTCAAACCCTTTTTGTTCAGACAGACGTCCTATGGACAGAATCTTGAAACGTTCGTCAGCAAAAAAGCCATCTTCAGATGAGCGCATCTCATCGAGAGAGTAGGACTGAGCTAGAATCATCTTCTTTGAAGATATATTCTCAACAACATCAAACTTATCCGTCATCGATGGAAAATTGAACAAAAGGGAGTTCAGACACGTCTGGCTTATCGTGCAAATTTTATCTGCCTTATTATAATAGTAGGTGTCATATGCTGCGTTATAATCCAGCTTATTATAATCATTGTGACACCACAGTATCTTACGGGCAGCGTTGACATGGTCAATGACGAAGTAATTGGTGCAGTCCATATAACTTACCGCCACATCAAAACGTTCCTTTACGTCCGACATGTGCTTCTTCCAGAATTCGTTATAGTATTGCTCATGGCTCATCCTGCTCTTGCTTTCCTTGCCTCTAAGATGACATCCAATGATGCACATAGCCTTTAGCCACACAGTCCTCAGACTGGCGTGTCGCCAAAAGTTAACGTTTGATATCCTCTCCGCCATGCAGATGTAATCCGCTGGCAACTCAGACACCTTAACACCATCGGGTATGTATTGTCTGAAGATACCATTAGTCTTTTGCGCCTTGACAGTTATGTCGAACTGTTCTTCTGGTAAGGAATTCAGGAGAGACACGAAACTCTTCTCCGCACCTCCCACGTCAAGACGATGTATGACGAACAATAGCTTTATCTTCCCTCTGTCATTCATTCTCTTCCTCTGTAAACTGTTTTTTGAATTGAAGATAATAAACACACGCACCCATAAACGGCATGAAAACCTGCCATGAATTATTCGGTCTTGATGTCATGAGATGAATAACAAGTGTGAAAGTGGCACAGAGAGCCATTACAGCCACCCTCTTATCTGTCTTCAAATTGAATAACACATAAAGAATGAGCTGACCGAAGAATATGCCAACCAATGCTGTGTACACGTAGCCATAATCTATGAGTGTATAGAAGACATATCCCTCAGCACCCAACAAGTCAGCTTTGTAGAACACATGCATGATGGAGTTCTCGTTCTGTATCTCCTCACAATAGCGGTTACCACACCCCCAATATGGACTGCCGTCAGCTATCTCCACCGCAGCGTCCATCTGCTTTCCGCGGTCTTCGACATTACTACCTCCCGTATTCTGTCCACCTGTGGTGAATATATCGATGACACCTCCCAGGTATTTCTCCACCGCAGGATTAGAACCAAACACATTAATCAGAACGACAACGGACACGCCTCCTATCATTGCGAATCGTACCAGCTTTTTTATATCCTCGAAAAAGAGATATAACGCTGACATAGCTACCAATCCAACGAAAGGTGCCCTGGTGGCGCTAAGTACGATATTGACGAACACCATGAACACCAGTGCCGCCTTTTTCCACATCTTCTCATCGATGGAATAGATGAAAAGAGCTAATAACACGTTGATGAATCCGAAAATGTTCGGAGACTCCTGTGTAGCCGTGACACGGAAGCCACGTTCGGACAATGCTTTCTCAGCAGACCAGAGACTGTTCTCATTCAGTCCGGCGGTGATGAAATTGAAGTTTTTCATCTTACTATATACCGCAATAAGAAACAATATGAGCACAAGCAAGTATATCCATTCCTTATACTGTGACAGTTTTTTCACGTCAGGACCCATACAATAACCTATAAACAAATACAGATATGTCATCATGACGTACTGCACAATATAGAAGTAGGTCATAGGAACCGACATGAACTTGGAGAATATCGGTTGAACGAAATGGAAGACCAGCACAATAAGGTATATCATCCTGAGGGGATAACATTTCCAGTAATACTTCCATGACTTATCCCTCACAATTCTGACCGTGTACACGATAGGAAACATCCAGTTGACATTAGGCACGCCAGGACGTAGCTTAAATCCTGGGGGTAACATGATGATAGCAGTCATGAACCAAAGAAAGAGCTTTGTGTTGTCTTCCTCAGTCCAGACCTTATATATAAGAAAGAATTCTAAAGCAAGTATTGTTGCGAAAAGCATGAATACCCTTTTACCCTCAGTTATCTACTTTATTAATATATTCTCTACGTACCACGATTTGTCATGACCATCTTACGGAGAAGACTACCAATGTGCGGCTACTCTTTCAGACTACTCATGAGATATGACTTGGAGTCTGTTATATAAGAGACAAGCCTTCTGTCCACATCATCCCAGTCTATATCTCCATTAGCGGGCCCCGTGTTCATCCTGTCACTCAACCCTACCACACTTAGGAAATCAGCTATCCGGACAGCTTGCGGACTCTCATAAAACACCTTGAAAGGCGTGTGCATTATACAGCAGAACGCAGTGGCATGGAATGAGTCTGAGACAACGAAATCAGCATTCACGATGAGATTGACGAAATCCACAGGACTACCGTCATTTATGTTTATATCCACATAAGGAGTCTTTCTGGCATCGTTTATCGCCACTGTACGTAGTCCTTTACTTCTGGCGTACTGCTCCACAAAAGATTTTTTCTCGTCATGCATTATTCCCCTGTTGAGGTCATACACCAAGACATACGGCTCTTTTATCTTTCTCTCCTTGATGTCCAATATGCTTATCCACTCCTCTCTCGTCAGCAGGAACACAGGATCACAGACAAGCGTGCCTTTGAGTCCCAGTCCGTCAAGTATGGCCATTCCAGATTTCTCACGCACGGAGATGGCATTGAACGTTGACAGGAACAGTCTCACCAGCCTGTCCATACCATCAGTCAGATATGGTATTCCGAAGCTTGCGGCATATGACACACGCCTCACCTTATCATCACCAAACTGAAGGAAGAATGCCGGGTCCTTGCCGTTATTAAGATTTGTACGCCATATCTGGTCACTTCCGGCAAGGTAGACATCTGCCTCTGGAGGATTAGCGACGAGCTGTGCGTAAGAGTCATAATGTTCTGTCAGACACAGGTATTTATTCGTAAACTGTTCAAAGGCCTCCTTACGTTTCAGTGTCGGTCTCATCTGGAGATATGACCTTATGGCGCAAAAAAGTTTGACTATAAAGAAATACTTGGACAGTTTGTATAGATGTGAACTCGGATGCACGTCCCATATTCTGTACGACTTACAATACTCTGGAACATAGTCTATTATTCCTGCGTCATGTCCCGACTTTTTCAAGAAAGTCTGTAACGCCAGGGCTTGTAGAGAAGCGCCGTAATTCGCCACGTCATGGCACGTTATGGTTCTTATTTTCATTTTCGTCTAAGTTTCAATGCTTTCAATATTTGTTTCACATTCCTTTTCAACAGACGCTCGCGTCTGTCTTTGATACACATATTCGCTGACCTGCTCAGTGGTGCGTCAGGATTCCTGAGATATGTCCAAGCCTTATTGGCGAAAAATGGTTCAACAGCCCCTTCGCTCATCTGTCTCTCCGTGACGCTGTCAACAGGAAACTCTGTGAGATGGCAGTTTGTGCTGTGTAACAACTCATCACCTTTTTCCGTGAATGACAGTACAGAGTTCACACCTTCAACATTGTCGGAGAACTGCTCACCCCAGAAATCACCTATACGGATATCAGCGGCGCTGTTGGTCTTCTTGAACTTACAATTATGGTAACACGCCTTTCCCAAGCAGACATCGTTTATGAACATACAGAAAAACGGGTCATCATCGATGAACAACGAATTGACGGTCCGTCGTTCGCCAACAAGCAGTAAGTTATAGCTGTAGTGCCAATTGACGACGTTGTTCTTATCCTCGGCTCCGTCCTTCCCCATGAACTTGTTTCTCCACGACACATAGCTCAGCCTGCCAGTCTTTTTCTCTTTCTCTCTCACGTACTTTCGCCAAGTCAACATACTCGGTACTCCGTGACAAAAGAAGTCGACAAGCACGAAGTTATCCTCACACCTAAACTTACGTATATAACGTCTGAAAGAGTCAATCTGACAAGGTGTACCGACAACGAGACACTTGTCTTTCCTGTCTATCTGTCTGAAAGCGTCGACAGTATAGCTCTGTATATATTTACTTCCAAGACTACCCTCCATCTCACTCAAGTCACGCGCCACGTAATGCTCCGCGCGTACCTTATCCACGTTATATCTCACGCCACAAAACATGAATCCTTTATCAAGAGCACTCTTAGCCAACTCATAACACGTTCCCCCGCTCGAGCTTTTCCTCCTGACGAGCCAGTCATTACTCCATGCGGCATAACCTCTCGGAGACATCTCTGACGCAGACTCCACTCCCTCATTACTGTAAGAGCAAACATTAACACATAAGCCACAGTCGACACATGAGGACAGGTCTATTATCTCAGGTTCATAGAACCCGTCCGCGCTCAATCGTATGTCTATAATCTTCTTAGGACATACCACTGAGCACAATCCACAGCCAAAGCAATTATGTATATTACCTACATTCATATAAATAAGATGCCATATCCACTAAAAGACCAAGATTACATGAACAAACTTATCTGTAGCGGTCCACCAAGAAGATAAGATTATCAGTCGGGGCACCATTAGCGGCTTATAATGAACAGCAAAGACAGGTCACTTGTCTGTCAAAGCTCTGAGTAAGAACTCACGCGAGCGATTTGCCTCACTCTCTATCACCCGTTCTATATTCTCAAGGTTCTTTGTCTTACCATAGAACTCCTCACAGGTGGTGGAGAAATCAGGTGCGATAAAGTGATCACTCATTCCGAAAGTCTCCATCAACGAGACAAGTCGGCTTCCCCTGTTACTGTCAGGATATATATACGCCCATTGGTTTTTCACTCCGAGAAGAATGCCAAACACATTACCGTGGAAAGAGTCAGACACGAGAATATCCGCATTAGCAATGTATCCCAGATAATCCTCCAGTCCAGCATCCTTGACGACAACACATTTGTCATCACGGTCGACAGCCAATGGCAAGACGACAACCTTCATTCCCAACTTCTTACCCATCTCGATGCAATAGTCCACAAGTTTGTTTCCATCACACAGTCTGAAACAGAGTATGTAAGGCTCTCTCAACGGCGACTCCTTAGCTAAGGAGCGCCAATACTGGGCACCCATCAGGAACGTAGGGTCAGCCACCTGGTATATCTCCTTGTCCAACATTGAGCGTAACAATGCCTGTCCCTCAAACTCACGAACTGAGATATAAGAATAGTCAGACAGCCATTTGACGAAGTCAGACTTCTCTCGCTCCGTCAGCGAGGACTCCGCAATGCTTGGCGCATACGATATCTTCCTTGCCTTAGGATTGCGTACGAAAGTAAGGAAAAACGGCTCTATGCAGAAAGGCTGCGTCGGATTCCACACCTGATCACTACCAGTGATGTACACATCGTATTCCGGCGGATTGTCATAAAGCTCATCAATGCCTCTATATATCTTTGACAGTTTTATCTGTCCATTGAAGCGGTTGAACTTCTCTTCCCGTCTTATCATATAGTCTGGCTTACTTCTGTGAGTCAATATCTTTCTCAGCCATTGCTTAGCCCTGACCGTCAGTTTTCTGTCTCTTTCACATACACCATAATAATCCACATACTTCTTGCTGTAGACGTAATCGTCATGAGCAGGACGATGCAAATCGATTATCTCACAGTCATAGCCATGGTCAACCAAATACTTATACAACGACCACGACTGCAGACTGGCCCCATAATTCAGAGAGTTATGTATTGTGATTATTCCTATCCTCATGACAACAATTAAATTTTCAGTTTTGTTCTTACCATCCTCACCATGAACGTCCTCTCAGATCCGTTCAGTCCTAAAGCGAGGACAGCGGCTACTGAAGACAACACAGCAGCGACACATACAACAATGAAAGTGACAAGCCCCTTCTCCATGTAATGATGAATCAGCACTGGCAAGCAGCTGGACACCATCGTCACTAAGAGACATCTCATGAATATCTGCACGATATAGTCACGAACCGGGAAGTTCACCAAGCGCTTGACTATCCACAGACGCAAAAAGAGGTTGATCACCGATATGCACATTGAAACCTGGAACACGACAACAGGTCCAGATCCCATTTTAAGAAAGACGTATGACACCGGGATATTCATTATTGTCATCGTTCCTACCACAAACTGGTAAAGAGCGATCTTTCCCGTAGCGTGGGCTGTCGTCATCAGCGGCGTTGCCATAGCGTCAACAGCAGTCAGTATTATTATCAGTCTCATAAACGGCACCACATAGTCCGGCAACTGTCCGAGCCACAGCTGTATGATGAAGGGTGCCTCGACGACAATCGGCAATGAGATAACCAGAATCAGGAAGAACGACAGTTTAGAACTTCTGAAGACGAGGTTGAACATACTTTTCAAGTCATCCTGAGCATAGTACTTCGTTATCTGCGGCCTCACCGCCGTGTAGAAGTTATTAAAGAACTGGCAGACCGTGGAGTTGACCTGGTAAGCTATGCCTCGCGCTGCGTTGACGACAGGAGAGAAAAACATATTCAGTAGCATGTTAAGCCCCTGTCCTTTCGCCAGTGCCGCCATTGCTCCGAACAAATTCCATCCGGTGTATGACAGGAGGCTTTTGAACAGTGGTTTCTCCCAGTAGAACTTATATCTCGACTCGTCATAGTTCCTGTTACAATATATGATATATCCGAAACACACAGCCACCTGGAGGAACATATGCAGGAATCCGTAACTCACCAGCTTGTCATACGGTATTACCACTATGGCATATGCTATAGCCAGCTTAAGCAGAGCCTCGAAGATAGATATGTACGCATATACACCCATCTTCTCATGTGAGATGATGATGGCGTTAAAGGGATTCGTGAGCAAGGAGACGACTGACGTGAACAGAGAAAGCTGGAAGACCCAGTTTGTGGCGAACATCCTGTCGGAAGGAATCACAAGCTGAGTATTGAGGAACCACAGTCCGACAGTCTCTGACAACACCAAGTATATGGCCGCTAATAACAGGTAAATATTGAGGCACATACAAAACACCTGCTTCAGTCTCACCAGGTCACCATGCCCTATCTCATAAGTCAGGTAACGCTGTGTGGCCACCGACATGGCTCCGTTGACGATACCCATCATGCTCACCACGCCACCGACGACATTATATATACCAAAGTCGACGACACCGAGAGTCTTCAAGATGACACGGCTCGTGTAAAGCGAGACAATCATCATGAAGAACATCCTGAAATAAAGTAATATAGTGTTTTTAAAAATCCTTTTGTTATTCTCCGCTTCCCTACTTTTACCTTTTTCTTGAGTCATACATGCAAGAACATTCTCCTTGAAAAAACAATCCAAAGAGTTACAATTGATTAAACATATATCCTGAACAACCAGGGAAAAAACATTTTATTTCCAATCATTCACTTCGAAGTGGTGCAAAAATACGAAAACTTATCTATATGCAACATAAGAAACGTCCAAAACCATCTATTTCTCATGTATTTATATCCATTTCACTAAAAAAAGAAGATTATTGACACACACGAATATCACCTCTTCATTTAAACAAGAATCAAATAAGCAGACAACAGGCAGTATTGTGTTGAAAGGCAAAAAGATTAAGAGACAAAAAAAAGACCTGTCGTTTCCGACAGGTCCGAATATAGTCATAAGACAACGATTATCAGTCAGCAAGCTTAGCCTTGATGAACTCACGGTTGAGACGCGCGATGTTAGCGATAGTCTCACACTTAGGACATACAGCCTCACAAGCGCGTGTGTTAGTACAGTTACCGAAGCCGAGCTCATCCATCTTAGCCACCATAGCCTTAGCGCGCTTAGCAGCCTCGACACGTCCCTGTGGAAGGAGGGCGAGCTGAGAAACCTTAGAAGACACGAAGAGCATAGCTGAGCCGTTCTTACAAGCTGCGACGCAGGCGCCGCAACCGATACAGCTGGCACAGTCCATAGCCTCATCAGCGTCTGGTTTAGGAATGAGGATAGCGTTAGCGTCCTGAGGAGCGCCTGTACGTACTGTAGTGTATCCGCCAGCCTGCATAATCTTGTCGAATGCAGAACGGTCAACCATACAGTCCTTGATGACAGGGAATCCTGCTGAGCGCCAAGGCTCTACAGTGATCACGTCACCCTCGTTAAACTTACGCATGTACAACTGACAAGTTGTGGCGCCACGCTCAGTCTTACCATGTGGAGTACCATTGATATACAATGAGCACATACCGCAAATACCCTCGCGGCAGTCATGGTCGAACACGAAAGGCTCCTTACCTTCTTCGATAAGCTTTTCGTTAAGGATATCGAGCATCTCAAGGAATGAAGTATCACCTGGGATATCATTCATTACCTTCTCCTCAAAATGACCAGCATCCTTAGGGCCATTCTGCTTCCAATATTTTATCGTAAATGATTTTAAAACCTTCTCTGCCATAATTAGTTCTTGTAGTTACGAGTTTGTACCTTGATTGCCTCATAGTTGAGTGGCTCCTTGATAAGTGTTGGAGCTGTAGCGTCATCACCCTCATATCTCCAACAGCCTACATAGAAGAAGTTCTCATCGTCGCGCTTAGCCTCACCTTCCTCAGTCTGGTGCTCCTCACGGAAGTGACCACCGCATGACTCCTCACGAGAGAGGGCGTCGTAAGCGATGAGTGAGCCCATAGTGATGAAGTCGTCGAGGTGGATAGCCTTGTCGAGCTCCACGTTGAGACCGTCGCGTGAACCAGGAATAAAGAGGTCTGTGTCGAACACCTTACGGAGTTCCTTAATCTTCTGGAGACCAGTCTCAAGACCCTCTTTTGTACGTCCCATACCGATATACTCCCAGCAGATGTGACCGAGTTCCTTATGAATTGAGTCGACAGAGCGCTTACCCTTAATGTTCATGAGCTTCTGAATACGAGCCTCTGTAGCGTCCTGCACCTCCTTGAACTCAGGAGCGTCAGTTGAGATGCGTGGCCAGATAGCCTGGTCAGCGAGGTAGTTCTGGATAGTATATGGAAGTACGAAGTAACCATCGGCGAGACCCTGCATGAGGGCAGACGCACCAAGACGGTTAGCTCCGTGGTCAGAGAAGTTACACTCACCGATAGCGAAGAGACCTGGGATAGAAGTCTGGAGCTCATAGTCAACCCAGATACCACCCATTGTGTAGTGGATAGCAGGGAAGATCATCATTGGGTTGTAGTAGTCAACGCCATTGACAGTCTTACGCTTCTCGCCCGGGTTAACGTCTGTGATCTCCTCGTACATGTCGAAGAGGTTACCATAACGCTGAAGCACCACGTCGATGCCCAGACGCTGGATAGACTCAGAGAAGTCGAGGAACACAGCAAGACCTGTGTTGTTAACACCGAAGCCCTTATCGCAACGCTCCTTTGCGGCGCGTGAAGCGACGTCACGTGGAACGAGGTTACCGAATGCAGGGTAGCGGCGCTCCAGATAGTAGTCACGGTCCTCCTCTGGGATCTCATAACCCTGCTTAGTGCCAGCCTGAAGAGCCTTAGCGTCCTCAATCTTCTTTGGCACCCAGATACGTCCGTCGTTACGGAGTGACTCAGACATCAGCGTGAGCTTAGACTGCTTGTCTCCGTGTACAGGGATACAAGTAGGGTGAATCTGAACGTAACATGGGTTAGCGAAGTAAGCACCCTTACGGTAGCATGACATAGCTGCTGTCACGTTACATCCCATAGCGTTAGTAGAGAGGAAGTAAGTGTTACCGTAACCACCGGTAGCAATCACGACAGCGTTGGCAGAGAAACGCTCGAGCTGACCTGTCACGAGATTCTTGGCGATGATACCGCGGGCGCGACCGTTGATGATGACAACGTCGAGCATCTCATAACGAGTGTAGAGCTTAACCTTACCAGCGTTCACCTGACAAGAGAGAGCAGAGTAAGCGCCGAGCAGGAGCTGCTGACCAGTCTGTCCCTTAGCGTAGAAAGTACGAGACACCTGGGCGCCACCAAATGAGCGGTTAGCGAGTGTACCGCCGTACTCACGAGCAAAAGGAACACCCTGAGCCACACACTGGTCGATGATAGAGTTTGACACCTCAGCGAGACGATAGACGTTAGCCTCTCTCGCGCGGTAGTCACCACCCTTCACTGTATCATAGAAGAGACGGTAAACAGAGTCACCATCATTCTGATAGTTCTTAGCTGCGTTGATACCTCCCTGAGCCGCGATAGAGTGAGCGCGACGCGGAGAGTCCTGGATACAGAAGTTGAGAACATTGAAGCCCATCTCACCGAGAGAGGCAGCAGCAGACGCTCCTGCAAGACCTGTACCTACAACGATAACGTCAAGCTTAAGCTTGTTCTTTGGGTTTACCAAACGCTGGTGTGCCTTATAGTTTGACCACTTCTCAGCTACTGGTCCCTCAGGAATCTTAGAGTCGATCTTTACTGTATTATCTATATTGATTGCCATAATACTCTAGAAATAAAAGTTATTACATAATGAACGGAAGGACGCTACCCTCAAACTTTCCAACACAGTCCGGGCACAAAGCGAAGGCGATTACCGTAGCCGCGAAGAATGCCATGATGACTGTTGACCAGATCTGACCGATCATCTTCCAACGGCAGAACCATACATGACCACTCCATCCGAGAGTCTGCATTGATGACCACATACCGTGTGCGAGGTGGAACCAGATAGCAACAATCCAGATAAGATAAAGCACAACATAAACCGGATTTGAGAATGTGAACTTAATCCACTCAAAACCATCTGTAGGTGAGATGCTGTTAGTGGCGCCCACGATCTCAGCGAACATCATGTTATACCAGAAATTGTAGAGGTGCAGAATAAGGCCGAGCACAATGATGACGCCGAGAGCGAACATGTTCTGAGATGCCCACTCCACCTTTGCTGGCTTGTCTGTGACAGCATACTTGTTGTTACCTCTCGCCTTTCTGTTCTGAATAGTCAGAATCAAAGCGTAAACGATATGAATCGCCACAAGAGCAGCCAGACCGCATGTGGCAGCCACAGCATACCAGTTAGAACCGAGCAATTCACAAATCTGGTTGTACGCCTCTGCGCTGAAGATAGCAACCACATTCATGCAACCATGAAATGTAAGGAAGAGAATAAGTGCCAGACCAGTGACCGACATTACTACTTTTCTTCCGATTGAAGAGTTACATAACCACATAAAATGATTGAATTAAAAGTTATTAAATTATTGTTATTTCTCCTATGACCGCGGCGGCTATCCTGAAGTCCGCGCGCACCGTAAAAAAATGTTTTTTCTTAATATAAGAAGAACACAACATGCTGGGGAACACATTAATTCCTCAGCATATTCGAAAATTTGTCCGTCAACATCCTTTTTTGCTCATCAGACATGTCAGTGAAGTAGTCACACAACAAGGTCGCGAAAGCTTTTTCCGCTTTCGTCCTCATCTGTGCTTTACCAGCCCTGAGACCTGATGAAAGCTCTGTCTTTGGCAACAACTGCCTGTTGAAATTACCGTCAGACATAAAGGGAACAATCAGAACAAATTAAATCCGAGACGGAAGTTGATAACCGGATAAATCTTAATCTTGGAGATCTGAGTCGCAAGACCGCCCTTTGAGCTGGAAGTGCTCTGCGCCGGCAACTCGTAAGTCACCTCTTTCAACTTATTGTTATTTTCAGCGTCCTTGCATGTCGTTGTACAATACATCTTAGGCTCGTTCCAGAACATCACTCCGGCTTCCACCATCCAGTTTATACCACCGTCAGTCTGCGCCCTTCCCCATCCGAGTCCGGCGTAAGGCTTGAACTTGCTCGTCTCTATCCTGGCGTTGATCTTACCCTCGTTGTCTGGCAAGAGCACGTAACTACCAACCATAGGTCCCCACAGCTCAGATCCTCTATCGCCGTAAGGGTCGTTGATTCTGTTGATGTTGTGCTGCCATATCTCAATAAGTTTCTCCTCATTACCAACACTCTCAATAGTGATTGGAGTGCCACCGCCGTAATATGCTCCGAGAGTCAAATGAAGAGGAAAAGACGGTGAGAAATATATGTCAAAAAGAAGCTTTGCGTTGAAGAAGTCCACCTTGTTCTTAATCGTAGTAGGACTTGCCTTCATCGCATCAGTAGCCTCATCTTTGTACTCGAGCTCCGTATTAAAGGATATCTGCGGCATGTAAGTCGCACCAGCCCTAACCTGTACATAATCACTCATAGGCATCGCAATGTCTAAACCGACACCCGGTGTACCTGCCGTAACACCCAGAGACATGTAGTTAAACATGTTTGTGTCATAATCCTGAGCACAAAGAGTGGACGCGGACATTAAACATGCTGCGATTACTGAAGTAAATGCTCTCATCTTGTTTCTTTTTCTGTATTTTTTGTTCCTTTTTTCTTTCACATGTGATTACCCAGAATTCAAGGAAAATCCCATACCTTCGTAATAATCTGCAAACTTATGTTTTTTTTTTCACAATTCATAACAAAGGTTAATTTTTTTGTGTGAATAAGAAAAATACGATTACTTTTGTGAGAAAAAAAATGGTTCATCCGACATTTCGAGTGATACGGCAGTCGTGTAGTGCATAGAGTCTTAGCGTGAAATACCTGTCATCCCTGAATCCATATGCGTTTCGTTTCATCACCTTTATCTTGTTGTTGATTC
>FLNY01003714.1_pt1 | contig 60488 bp, 52 predicted proteins | sample 1140381 | NCBI WGS metagenome assembly FLNY01 (sample SAMEA3878172, study PRJEB12797) | bioreactor metagenome | biome: Moose rumen | place: Sweden | collected 2011-10
GATATTGCACCGTTCATGTAATGTGAGCGGGCGGAGAGCATTATAATATCGTCGTTGGCGGGATACTGCGCGGCGAGGCTGTCGAAATAATGGGTTGCGGATTGCAAAGCGGCGATGTCGGTTTGCGGGTTGTCGGTTTTGTAGAGGGCCTCGGAAAGGAGAAGGGAATGATAGTTGTCGTTGAATAAGGAGGAGATTTCTCCACTCCGCTTCGCTGCGGTCGAAATGACAGGGGCATTGGAGGAGATTTCTCCGCTCCGCTCCGCTGCGGTCGAAATGACAGGGGCATTGGAGGAGATTTCTCCGCTCCGCTCCGCTGCGGTCGAAATGACAAGGGCATTGGAGGAGATTTCTCCGCTGTCTCCGCCATTTCTGCGTGAGACAAGAACCCTCAAGGCCGAGTCAGGGTCACACTGCATCAAGCTGTCAGCACGCAAAAGACCGTCGTCAAAGGCAAACAGCGGCGCGGAAACGTCTCCTTGCTTGCCGCATCCGGCGAAAACAACCGCCATCAGAAGGGATAATATTATGGCATATTGCTTTTTCACCTTGCAAAGACACAGAGAGTTTATAAAACTCAAAAGTTTGAAAGTTTAAAAGTTAAAAAACATAAAGTAACTTCAAACTTCAAACTTTATCGTCGGAGTGGCCCGACTCGAACGGGCGACCGCTTGCACCCCATGCAAGAATGCTAGCCAACTGCACCACACCCCGATTGCTTTTCGCGCTGCAAAAATACAAAATTTCTTTTTACGCCAAACATTTTTTCTTTGTTTTTATAAGATTTCTCCTCTTTGGTAGAGATGACATCAAAAAAAACACTATTTTTGCAAAAAAATAATACGCTTCATTAATATACATACTATGGAACACATTCAATGCTTAATCCTTGGTTCAGGGCCGGCGGGCTACACCACCGCCATCTACACAGGCCGCGCTGATATAAAAACCGTCATATACGAGGGTCCTCTCACCGGCGGACAGCTCACGCAAACCACTGAAATAGAGAACTTTCCGGGTTATCCGGAGGGCGTGCAGGGCACTCAGATGATGGACGACCTGCGCCGACAAGCGGAACGTTTCGGCACCGAGTTTCGCATGGGCTCGATAATAGAAGTCGATGCCTCACAACGTCCTTTCCACTGCAAATCTGACTTCGGCGACGAGCTTCTTGCCGACACCATAGTGGTCGCCACAGGTGCCTCGGCACGTTATCTCGGCCTCGATACCGAAGAGCAGTTCAAAGGCGGCGGCGTGTCGGCTTGCGCCACATGCGACGGATATTTCTACCGCGGCAAGGACGTGGCAGTGGTGGGCGGCGGCGACACGGCATGCGAAGACGCCTCTTATCTCGCTCATCTGTGCAACAAGGTGTATATGATAGTGCGCCGCGACGTGCTGCGCGCCTCAAAAGCCATGCAACACCGCGTGATGAACACGCCAAACATAGAGATTCTGTGGAACACCAACACCAAAGAGCTGTTCGGCGAGGTGAAAGGCTTCATGAGTACACTGCAAGGTGCCGTGGTGGTCAACAACAAGACCGGAGAGGAACGCACACTAAAAATCGACGGTTTCTTCGAGGCCATCGGTCATGTGCCTAACACCGACGTGTTCAAAGGCATTCTCGACATGGATGAGACGGGCTACATCATCACCAAACCCAAATCGACGGCCACCAACGTGGATGGTATCTTCGCTGCCGGCGACTGTCAGGACCGCACCTACCGACAGGCTATCGTTGCCGCCGGCACAGGTGCTATGGCAGGTATCGAGGTGGAACGCTTCCTGATGGAAAACCATTAGAAACTATATCCCATCCCGATATAGAAATTGGCTTTGTTATAGTTGTCCTGCTCGCTGAAAGGCATTCCCCATTCGACAGAAAGCACGAAGTTCTCGTTCATGGCGAGCTTCACACCCGCGCCTGCTCCGGCATGCACGCTGTGGGAGTTTTTGCCGAAATCAAAGAAATCCTCAAACACCTTGCCGTTTTTCGCTATCCATGACCCAGGGTCAAGCAATTGACTGTCAAACACTTGTCTCAACGACACCTCGTCAATGTCATATTGCCGGGTTATCACGCCACAGTCTAAAAAACAATTGACTCCGATATAAAAATGTTGGTTGACGAAGTCGAATCTCAGAACTTTAGAGCGCATTTCCACCGTTGAGAAGGCGAAGCCCGGCGCCCACACCCTGTCGCGCATCACTCCTCTGATGGAAGTGGCACCACCCAACGCGTAGTATCTGTTGTGGTCGATGTAAAGCACATTATGATATGTGTCGAGATAATAAGGCGAACGGCCTGCTATGGTGTTTTGCATCGAAAAACGCAACGTCATAATCAGACGGTCTGACAAAAGCGGGAAAAACTTCATGAAATCGAAGTTTAACTTCAAATTATTGAATTCCTTCAATTTTCCGAAAGCCGCGTTATAAGTGACAAAGACGTCAAAATAACATCCATGCACCGTGTTAACTCGCTGATTACGTGTGTCGTACGACAGTCCGGCGTGAAAATACGGATGTTTTCCGCCAAACTGTTCGGCATCGGAGATAAGTCCCCACTGGCGGTACAGCTCAAACAATTCCATCTGATTTTCAGTGTCATAAGCTGAGCTGAGATGCACGCGTCCCTCCTCATAACCCAACAGTCCGATGCCGCTGTAATAATAAAATTCGCTCGAGATACGGCCTCTTATGTCGGCCGCCACACGCAAAAGATTCGATTTATGGCGGTAAAAAGCGTGGTTCAGGAAACCCTCGGCACCTTTTTCTTCCCATTCGCGATGATAGACGCTCTGTCCGCCGTTGAAGCCGTAAAAATCATTCATGGCGTCAGGAAGATATGAGAAATCGGCGCAAAGCTTATGATTTCTAATGACGTTGTCCGACTCGAAGAAAAGCCTGTAAGTACCCACTTTCTTGGTGGAATACGAGCCTTCGGCATAAACGAAATGGCGGTAGTTGGGATAATCCTCGCCGTTGCCGTAATTGAAAATATTAGCCGTCAGACCGTAGGTCAGGCCTTTGTCGTTGTCGTAGGTTATGCCCGGCACAGCACCAATATTCCAGCCTTTTTTATGGGCTTGCAACGAATCATTCTGTGTCTCTTTTTTCGGATTATTCGCCTGCAAAGAGACACAAACCATCAATAACGTCAATAGCAATATTTTTCTCATAACATAATATTATCCCCCTACTCTCTACTCTTTGCTCTAAAGATTTATTCACCAAAGGTGAATGCTTTCGCTTCGCTCAGGTCTCCACTCCGCTTCGCTCCGGTCGAAATGACAACCTCACTCTAAACTAAAAAACTGACTCTAAACTCTAAACTAAAAGGATTACTCCACAATCACCATCTCTCCTACAACATTCTCCACTTTCCCCACTTTCTCTAAGCACCACAGTAGATAGCGCGCGTCCATGCAGATGGTGCGCTGCACCTGTTGTTCGAACATGATGTCGCCGCTCATAGCCTCCCAGTTGCCGTCGAAAGCGAGACCTATAAGCTCGCCATTGCCGTTTATCACCGGGCTTCCTGAGTTTCCGCCTGTGATGTCGTTGGTAGTGATGAAGTTCACCACGAGGTCGCCGTTTTCGTCAGCGTAGCGGCCATAGTCGCGTGCCTCGGCGAGGTCGCGCACGTCCTGCGGGATGTCGAACTCCCAGTTACCGGGGACGTATTTCGCCATCACGCCGTCCATAGTGGTGTAATAATTGTAGTTGACGGCATCGGCACCTTTGTACGGCTCCACCGTGCCGTAAGTGAGACGCATGGTGAAGTTGGCGTCAGGATAGAAGTTGCGCTCATTCTGCATCTCCATGAGACCTTTCATGTAGAGACGCTCGCCTTTATCGCCCACGAGAGCCGCCTCACGATAAAGAGGTATAACAACATTGTTATATTCGTCAATGATATTCATCGCCATGGCGAAAATAGGGTCTTTGTCGAGTTTCTTAGGTTTTGCAAGCCATTTCTCAAGTTTGTCTCGGTCAACGAAGATAGATTTTTTGAAGGCTTTCTCCACCCATGCCGTGAAGTCGCCATTGTTTTTGTCGCCTATTTCCGCAATCATCGATGGCACATATCTGTCGATGTCTTTATAGAAAAGGTTGAGCAGCGCGATGGTGACGTCTTTGTCGAGGTCTTTGTCATAGTCCTTGAAGAATGTCGCGACCTGTTCTTTCAGGGGTTCCATCGCCTTCTCAATATCTTCTTTCGATGCCTTTTCTTTTATCAAGTTATTGATTTTCATGAATCTACGTGATGCTGCCACTGCCTCGCCGCCGTTCCATCCCGCTTCGCGCAGATATGTCATCGGCATCATGATGTCGTCGAGTATCTCCCATTTCTCCTTGATACCGTCGAATATGTCGCCATATTCCGCTTGGCGTGACGGGTCCTCGAACATCCATGCCATAAAGTCTTTCTCTTGTTCTAACCTTCTGTCGTACACATGGTTACGCACAAGTTGCTTCTGTTGTCCGATGAAATATTTCCAATAGTTCGACACGCCGGCTTGTTTTGATGCGTATTTGATAAACACCTCTTGGTCGGCGTCCATGTGTTTGCGATACTCATTGAGCTTGGTGGTGCGGCAGTTGATATAGCCCGGAGCCTCCGACTCTATGATGTTTTTCACCGTGTAAGATGTTGAGTATCTGTCTGTTGAGCCGGGATAGCCCAAAATCATGGCATAGTCGCCCTGATGCACACCTTTTATATTTATCGGAAGGAAGTGTTTCGACTGCATCGGGATGTTGTCTTCGCTATATTTCGCCGGTCTTCCGTCTTTGTCGGTATAAACCCTGAAGATATTGAAGTCGCCTTTGTGCCGAGGCCAAGTCCAGTTGTCGGTGTCGGCTCCATATTTTCCGATGCCCCATGGCGGGCAGCACACGAGACGCACGTCGCGATACACATCATATTCAAACATAATATATTGATTACCGGAGTAGAACGGCACAATCTCTATTGTCACGTCACGCTCACCCTTACGCTCTTTGATAATCTTTTTTATATTTCCATTGATGACTTTGCTGCGTGTCTCTTCATTGGTGACGCTGTCGAGTACCGCCTCCGTCACGTCCTCCACATTGATGAGGAACGACACTGTCAGACCGGGATTCGGCAGTTCTTCGGCTTTGCTGTGAGCCCAGAAGCCCTCGGTGAGGTAGTCGTGCTCCACGGTGGCGTGTTTCTGCACATAGCTCAGACCGCAGTGATGGTTGGTGAGCAGAAGGCCTTCCGGGGAGATAAGCTCGCCGGTGCATCCGCCGCCAAACTGTACAATGGCGTCTTTCAAGCTTGCCTGGTTTAGGTTGAAAATCTGTTCGGCGGTAAGCTTGCATCCAAGCTTTTGCATCTCGTAAAGACTCTGGCCGCTGAGGTTGTACGGCAGCCACATGCCTTCGTCGGCTTTAGCGCATAAAACGCTGACAATCAATGTGATAGATAAAAATAATTTCTTCATTTTATTAAGATTTGAATATTTTTCTGAAAGTTTCGTTGTTATGTTCAATGCGAGTCTCCTCCTGCATCTTGGCAATCTGCTTTGTCCCGATTTTCCACATTTTGATGTCGAGATAGAGGAACAAAAGGTAAAGCAGCGAGCCCATCCATTCGATGTTGTTTTCGGAGAACGCCGACGACAGCATCAGCAGGTAGTCGAAGAGACCGTGAGCTATCATAGGGCATACGAGGCTGAGTGTCAGGTACTTGCCACGTTCTTGTGGTTTGAATTTCGCCATTCCGAGGAAATATCCCATTATCACGGCGAAGAGGAAATGACCCGGCACGGAGAGCAGTGCCCTCATCACGCCGGTGTTGAACGCGGAGAAGTAGTCTTCTGTGCCGAACACATACATGATATTTTCTATACATGCGAAGCCTAACCCGATGAAACAGGCATATACGATGCCGTCGAACATCTCGTTGAAGTTCTTGTTGCGCCATATCACGAGCATAAACAGCGACCATTTGCATAATTCCTCAGGAATGCCGGCCTCGAAAAAGGCCTCATAAAACACCGTGCCGCCCGGTATCATCACATTGATGATGGCCACGACGTACAAATCCATCGGGATTGCCAGCATCCCGAGGAAAAACGCCAGCATCAGCATGGAGAAAGGCTCTTTCTCGTATTTGTCTTTTTTGTAGATGTAAGCCGCCAAAACGACAACCGGCAGAATCGCTAATATGAAAATTAAAGTGTTCATAATAAATATTTTGCCACAAAAATAAGAAAAAAAACAATATACTGCCAAAATCACGGAAAAATCACAGTTCTTCCGCCTCCCACTTGCCGTTTCTGAAGCACATCGTCGCCTTGTATCCGGCGTTTCTCAACGCCTCTTCCGCCTCTTTGAAGAAGTACGTCAGCTCCCAATATTGATGCGCGTCAGAGCTGATAACGACCGGAATGTCAAGCTCTCTCATGCGAGGCAGAAGCCATGCCGAAGGATAAAATCCGTTGTAACGCTGCTTGTAAAGCCCTCGTGTGTTGATTTCCACTATCAAATCGTGCTGCCTGATGAGGTCGAGCGTCTCAAAAACCATGTCGCGATACCATTTCTCGTCTTCCTGGAAATAACGTCCGCGCGAGTTCATCTTCACCTTGTCGAAATGCCCGATGATGTCGAACTTTTCGGTCTCAATCATCTCGTTTTCCTGGTCGAAATAGGCGCGCACCCCTTTTTTTATGTCGCCTCCGAAGTATTTTTGCAAGCCCTCGTCATACGGCTCCACGCTCTTTCCGTCGATAAACCACAGAGTATCAGGGCTTTTACCCACTAAATGCACCGAGCCGATGAGGTAGTCGAGATTATACTTATCTTTAATTTTGTCAAAATCGACAACAATGCCAGGGATAAACTCCATTTCCATCGATGCCAAGATGTCTATTTTACCTGAATATCGGTCTTTCGACTCTTTAAGATGAGCGACGTACTCGTCGTTTTTGTCCATCGGAATCGAGACGCGACTGTCGAACGGCACGCTGGAGTGGTCGGAGAAACCGAGGGTGTGCATGCCTTGCCGGATGGCTTCCTCTATGGTGTCCTCCATAGGCGACTTGCCGTCGGAATAAGTGCTATGTGTATGTAAATTAAAGTGTTGCATCGTCTTCTATTGCTTCAATAACCTTGTAAACCTTGTCGCCTCTCCTCACTATGTCGTGTGCCGGAATGGAGCAAAGCTCGCCTTTGACAGTCTGTTTCACGGGCAGCAAATCTACACGAATCTCCTTCACCGTGTCCTCGTAAACGCCTGTCGTCGGCCCTATTATCATGATGTCGTCGCCAACATTGAGTTCATGTGTCTCCATCCTTATCTCCGCCACGTTTATCTTCGCGAAGAAATTGGTGACGGTGCCTATGAAAAGCTTTGTCTTGGTGGCTTGCGAGCCGTATTTTTTTGTCCACTCGCCCATTTTCCTGCCGAGATAATAGCCGTCCCAGAAGTCGCGGTTATATACGCTTCGCAGACGTTCGGTCCATTGTCCGACTCTCTCTTCGGTGAAAGTGCCTGCGTTGATGGCGTCAACGGCCTCACGATAGACACCCACCGTCACCTTGGTGTATTCCGGCGAGCGGCCGCGGCCTTCAATCTTAAGCACCTTCACTCCCGCTGCTAAGACTTTATCCAAGAATGGCAGCGTGCAGAGGTCTTTCGGCGACATAATATATTCATTCTCAATGGCTAACGTTATCTCTTTGTCGCGGTCGGTGACCTCGTATCCGCGCCTACATGGTTGCACGCAGGCACCACGGTTGGCACTCGTCCCGAAATTGTCCAGACTCAGATAACACTTGCCCGACACCGCCATGCACAAGGCTCCGTGACAAAACACCTCAATCCTAACAAGCTCGCCGCCCGGTCCTGTAATATGCTGACGCTCAATCTCTTCGGTGATATGCCTCACCTGGTTGATGTTGAGTTCGCGCGCCGTCACCATCACATCGGCAAACTGCGAGTAATACTTCACCGCCTCAAGGTTGGTGATGTTGCACTGTGTTGACATATGAACCTCTACGCCTATCTTTCGTGCATATTGTATCACACTCTGGTCGGAGGCTATGATGGCGGAGATGTCATTAGCTTTGATGGCATCCAAAAGGGCGTGCATCTCGTCTATTTCCTCATCGAAAACCACGGTATTCACTGTCACGTAGCTCTTCACTCCATGTTTGTGGCATGTCTCGGAGATGACGTGCAGGTCGTCGAGGGTGAAGTTTTTTGTCGATTTCGAGCGCATGTTGAGTTTCCCTATGCCGAAATACACACTTCCGGCTCCCGCCTGTATCGCAGCCGCCAACGCCTCGTAAGAGCCCACCGGCGCCATGATTTCAATGTCGTTGTATCTCAATGTGTTATGTTTTTTCTGTCGCCTTCCGGCGAAATCGTTCAGATTTATTTTCAAACGCTAATAATCAAAGTATCAGCTAATATCTGTATCTCCTTCCGGTCTTCATCTCCGGTCTCTCTTTCTCTTTTGAGTGTTTTTTCTTATCTTTCTTGTCTTTTTTTGCTGACTTTCCTCTCTTGTCCCGTTTGTCTTTTTTGTCGTTGCCGCGGCTCTCTTTCCTGCTGCGACGCTCATGTCTCTCCTCGTCATGGTCGCGATGCCTGCGTTCCTCATGGAAATTGTCGCGTGATTTCCTCTCGTTTTTCTCTTTCGGCTCTCCTGTAGTGATTTCAACACGTATTCCCTCAGTATTCTTTGTCGGGTCGGCGAAGCAATCGACAATAAACTGTGCCTTTGCGCCGTCAACGGCCACAAACGAGAAATTCTCCATCAAATCGATGTGTCCTATTTCGATATTCTTGGTGCCTGTCACGTCGTTGATTTTGCCTATCAGCGAGTTAGGCTTGATGTGGTCGCGCTTGCCCATTCCGAAGAAGAGCCGGACCATGTGTGAGTCGTCGTGCGTCTTCTTGTCTTTCTTTTCTTTCTTCTCCTTGCCGGCGTTTTCATCGATATTCAGGTCTTTCGCATCTTTGTAATAATCAAGGAACCTGTTGAAATTCAGTGCCACAACGCGTGTTATCAGCTCTTCTCTTGTGAGCCAGCTGAGTTTTTTGAACACCACCGGCAGGTAGTCGTCGATGTCATCGCGCATGATATCTACTTTTTCAAGGTTGTCGATATGGCGGAACAGTTGTTTCTCACACACTTGCTGTGCTGTCGGGATGAGCGAGCGTTCCATCGGCCGTCCGAGCTGTTTCTCTATGGCTTTTATCTTGTATTTTTCTTTCTGGTGTACGAGGCTGATGCAGATGCCCGTCTTGTCGGCGCGTCCTGTCCTGCCGCTGCGGTGCACGTATGTGTCGATGTCGTCGGGGAGGTTGTAATTAATGATATGTGTCAAATTGTTGACATCCAAGCCTCTTGCCGCGACGTCGGTGGCCACTAAAATCTGTATGAATCCCTGACGGAAATGGTTCATCACGAGGTCGCGTTGCGCCTGCGAGAGGTCGCCATGCAACGAAGCAGCGTTGTATCCGTCGTGGATGAGGTTGTCGGCCACTTCCTGTGTCTCCAGTTTCGTGCGACAGAAAACGATACCGTAAATCGACGGGTAATAATCGATTAGACGTTTCAAGGCGAGGTATCGGTCACTGGCCTTTATCATATAATAGTTATGTCGCACATTGGCGGTGCCGGAGTTTTTCTGCCCTATGCTGATGCGCACCGGCTCTTTCATGTATTTGTTGAGAATCTGCTCCACCTCGGCAGGCATCGTGGCTGAAAACAGCAAGGTGTTCTTGTCTTCAGGCATATATTCCAAAATGGCGTCAACGTCTTCCTGAAATCCCATGTCGAGCATCTCGTCGGCCTCGTCGAGTACCATCCACTGTACGTTGCTGAAATCGATACGGTTGCGGCGTATCATGTCCTGCAATCGTCCCGGTGTCGCCACCACTATCTGCGGTTTCTTGGCGAGACTCTTGAACTGCAGCTCTATGCTCGCTCCGCCGTAAACCGGCACGATGAGAACCTCGGGAATGTATTTGGCATAGCTGAGCAGGTCTTTCGTGATCTGCATGCACAGCTCGCGCGTCGGACATAACACTAACGCCTGCACACTGCGGTTCTTCGGGTCGATGTTCTGCAAAAGCGGTAAGCCGAAAGCAGCGGTCTTACCTGTTCCCGTCTGCGCAAGTCCCACTAAATCAGTGCGTTGTGATAATAATATCGGCAACACCTCGGCCTGTATCGGCATCGGCTCCTTGAATCCTAACTCTTCAACAGCTCTTAGGATGGCTGGATTTAAATCGAAATCTTGAAACATATAATGAAATTAAGGGTGCAAAATTACAAAAATTTACTATATTTGCAGGATAATTTTTTCAATTATATGAAAACAAGGTTGCTGTTTTGCTTTTTTGTAGTGTTTTTACTCTCTTGCTCATCAAAAAATAAAGGGCATTATGACATGAAAGACGTTGAAAAATGGCCTTCTGTAAATGTTGACTCCATTTTCATCGACCTTGACAAGCCTTTTATTGACAAAAAAGCGTCGCAACTTGACAAGACTTTTCAAAATCTGAGAAAAACAACGACGTTTAACGGCACCGTCCTGTTTGCCGAACAGGGGCGCATAGTGTTTGAGAAATCGTATGGCGTGAGGAATCTGCGTACGCGTAAAGGCGAGATTGTCAACGACGACGTCTATCAGCTCAGCTCGGTGTCGAAGATGTTCACCGCTGAGGCAATAATGATTCTCCACTCGCGCGGACTCATTGATTATGATGTGGATATCAAACGATACATCCCTGAGTTCCCTTACGATGGCATCACCACACGGATGCTTCTGACACACCGCTCGGGACTGTCGCGTTACGAGACCTTGGCCGACACCTACTGGCCTGACAGGAAAAAGCCCTTTACCAACGACGACATGATTGAATATTACATCAAATACAAGCCCGCCCCGTATTTCAAGCCCGACAACGGATTCCATTATTGCAATGTGAACTACGCGTTGCTGGCGAGCATAGTGGAACGCGTCTCCGGCAAGTCGTTCGTCAGCTTCATGCGCGACGACGTCTTCGACCCTGTCGGAATGTACGACTCCTATATCTACGACATGCCTACCGACACATTGGTGTCGTTGTATCTTCCAAACTGCATCCAGGGATATTATGTGGGGCGCCGACGTCCCAAACAAGCTCAAAACGAATATCTCAACGGAGTCAAAGGCGATAAGATAATGTTTTCCAATGTCGAAGACATGTACCGTTTCAAGGTCGCCATCGACTATGGCCTGCTCGTACCCGATTCCATTCAAAATGAGGCATTCGTCCCGGGAAGTCCAAGGTATTCCAAGAGAAAAGACAATTACGGATTTGGTTGGCGTATCTCCCGTAAGTACCCGGGCTGTTATTATCACTACGGCTGGTGGAAAGCTTACCGCTCGTTCTTCTTGATCGACAAAAACAACGACCGCACCTTGATAATCTTAACCAACACTGATAAGGGCCCTAACTCCGATGTCTTCTGGAAAATATTGACAGACAACACTTTATCTCTGCCTCCTGCCTCCATTAATATACCTGTGCTGGAACTTGAAAACAAACTCAGGTTTCCTCTTTCGTCCTATCGCGACAGATGACGTCACGTCACCACAAGCTTGTAGCCTACTCCATGAACATTCTCAAGCTTCACATTAGGGTCTTCACACAACATATTTCGCAGCCTCTTGATATAAACATCCATGTTGCGCGCACTGAAATAGTTCTCGGTGTTCCATACTCGCTGTAGTGCCAACGACCGCTCCACCACCCTGTTGGAATACTCGCAAAAAAGATATAACAGCTCTAACTCCTTGTTGGTCAGCCGTTTCTCTTTTCCATTGAGAATCAACGCATGATGAAACGTATCTAAGGTATATCGGCCGAAATTGAAAACACGCTGACGTATCTCATTGGTTTTGGTTCTTTTGTTTATTGCCTCGATGCGTACACCGAGTTCCTCCATGCTGAAAGGACACGAGATGAAATCATCGGCACCGGCGTTAAACGCTCTTATTATGTCAGTCTGACGGGTATCTGTGCCAATGAACATCACAGGAATCTCCTTGTCCCTCTTCCTAATCTCCGACGCTAAATCAAAACTGTTGACTACCGGAATCGCGACATCAATAAGTATGAAGTCGAGCCTGTCGTTGATGAAAAGCTCCAACGCTTCCTCACCGTTACAACATAATACAATGGAATATCCATGCAAGACAAGGTAATTTTTTGTTATGGAAGCGATATCCTTGTCTTGCTCCGCCAAAAGAATTTTTAAATGTGTTACCATATTTAATATATTTGTGTATTACAAAAATAGATATTTAAAAAATTTTTAATTTTTTTTTCATCTTAAATCATTCATTCTTAATCATTTTTAACTTTTTTTTCAAAAATTTGCAAGAAATCTTAAATTTTTTTTACTTCATATTAAAAAAAGTTGTATTTTTGCAGTGCGTAACGATGTACATCCATAGTTCTCCATCCGGAGAATTTACATTGTTCGTAAAAGGTTTCATAAATTTTGGTTTTTGGTTCTGGAGACCGTCTCCGCTCAAGAGACGGTCTCTTTTTTTGCATATTTCTTTGTTTGTATAAGAATATTTTGTATCTTCGCAGAAATTTAAACATAATAATCATGACTGACATTAAAGTTGAATTAAATCACATCAAAGGCTTTGTCTCTGATAATCAATTAGATGCGTACAAAAAACAAGTCTCTGACACTTTCAATACCATCTATTCACGTTCCGGAGCCGGCAACGACTTCCTCGGCTGGGTCAACCTGCCATCCTCGATAACACCCGGGTTCATCGAAGATATCAAGCAAAAAGCTGAGGAGCTTCGCAAGAAATCCGAAGTGTTTGTCGTGATAGGCATCGGAGGCTCCTACCTCGGCGCGAGAGCGGTCATCGAGGCACTGAGCAACCATTTCGCGCAGCTCATCGACACCGGAAACCCGAAAATAGTCTATGCAGGCCATAACATGAGCGAAGACTACATGCACGACCTCATCAAACTGTTGGACGACAAGGACTATTCAATGACCGTCATCTCAAAGTCGGGTACCACCACCGAGCCTGCCGTGGCGTTCCGCATCCTGAAAAACCATATCGAGAAGAAATACGGCAAACAGGAGGCCCGTACACGTATCGTCGCCATCACCGACAAGGCAAAAGGCGCTCTGAAGGTGCTGTCCGACAGCGAGGGCTACAAAACCTACGTGGTGCCTGACGACGTCGGAGGACGTTATTCAGTGCTGACACCTGTAGGACTGCTGCCTATCGCCATGGCCGGCGTCGATATCGAGCAACTCGTAAAAGGTGCTCAGCTCATGGAACGCTATTGCCTTGACACTCAGGACAACAACAACGTCGCAGCTCAATATGCCACAGCTCGCCAAGCTTTGTATCACGCCGGCAAGACCAACGAGATTCTGGTGAACTACGAGCCTCGCCTGTGCTACTTCAGCGAGTGGTGGAAACAGCTCTACGGCGAGAGCGAAGGCAAAGACGGCAAGGGCATCTTCCCAGCAAGCGTCACTTTCACCACCGATTTGCACTCAATGGGACAGTATATTCAAGAAGGTCTCCGTAACCTCATGGAAACTGTCATAAGCGTCGAAAATCCCGCCAACGAGTTGCGTATCCCACGCGACGAAGCCAACCTCGACCAATTGAACTACATCGCCGGTCGCCGGCTCACCGAGGTGAACCAAACCGCCGAAAAAGCCACCATACTCGCTCATGCCGACGGCGGCGTGCCGAATATCCGCATCGTGGTGCCGGAAATCGACGCCAACATACTCGGACAATTGATTTATTTCTTTGAAATCGGTTGCGCACTGAGCGGATATATGCTCAAGGTGAACCCATTCAACCAACCGGGTGTCGAAGCATATAAAAAAAATATGTTCGCCCTCCTCGGCAAACCCGGATATGAAGAACTTAAAGCCTCATTGGAATGTAGATGACACCCTAAATATCAGGGAGTAGAACTATCTCTACTCCCTACTCTATACTCTATACTCTATACTAATTAGTACTCCCAAACATTCTGCTCGAAATCAATAATCTCTTGTTTGATGCGGTCCGACTCATACATGGCATCCACGCCGTTGGCATAGCTGCTGATGTCTCTGTCGTAAACGTTGTCTTCCTTGTAGATATAGCTGTCAAAATATCGTTTCCAAAACACATCATCATACGACATACGCGCCGCCAAGTTGTTTCTGTTGTAGAACGGAGCCTCCGACAACACCACGCGTGTGCTGTCGTCAAACTTTATCCAAAACAGCTCGTTAGGCTTCTGCAATGAGTCAACCTCTCTCATGTTAACGGGACACAACGCCAAGATTTTCACCAACATCTGACTCCTCTTGTTGTCGAAATACCATTCCTCCATGATACGCAGGCGCGTCACCGACTCAGGCTTAAATGCGATTGTGATAGTCTTGGTTCCGGTAAAGTTACCGTTATCGTCATACTGATTTTGCTGTCTCTCCGTGTCGAGTGATGTTATTAGCTTTGAATATGGAACCGGTTTGTTCAGCTCTCCCGTCGATGTCACCTCGTAAGCCTGTATCCTGCCTTCTTTCAAAGCATCCAGTATCACATTGATGAAGCTTCTGTCACCATCATGACTCTCAATGGGATAATAGAACGGCAGATTCATCTTCTGACGGAAGTCGATTTCTCGCCATATTCTTTTTTTCCACATCACATCCGTTTCTCTGACATCCGGATACGGGATGATTTTCTTCTGCGCCGATGCTTTTGTCGCGTCAACAAGCAACAAAAGAGTCAAAATCGCGATTATTACACCTGATTTTTTCATAATTATTTAATTACTATAGCTATTGAACCCATATTTCTCAACTCGCCTTTAGGACTTCTCACCATGATATCCTCAAATGAAATTTTCTGTCCGGTTCTCGCGTTGCTGATGATAGACTTGACTTCGTCTGAAAAATACTGTCCAACATTCTTTTTATCAATAAAAGTTCCTCTATATGTTGATACCATATAAGAATCAACGGTAAAGTTATATCCCTCAAAATCGAAATCCTTCATAGAGGCCGCGATACGACCTGCCGCCAAGATTTCCTCCTTGTCGTATTTGCCGCCAACGATATAGCCGCCGATGTTAACCACAGGGTTTGGCACAGGTTTCACACGGAATTCCTGTGTGGCGAGCGACAATACCGAGCCGTTTTGTTTGGTCGATATTCTGACCTTGACGATTTTCGCGCCTTTGTTCACCTCAACGAAGTAATTTCCGGCACCTTTGTCTTTTGTCAGGACACCACCTTCCACATTGACCATGATTTCATCGTTCGAGAAGCCCGGAGCCGACACTGAGATAGGGTTCTTAAGCTCTTGATACATAATCATCATCTTTGTCGGAGCTATTGTGGCTGAAGGTTGTGCCACCATATACGACGCGTTGAAGTTATGGTATTCGGTGTCGCCGGTCTCAGGATTTGTCATTTCCACAACGCCTGCGAAGTCCTGTTGTCCTATCTTATTTCCCGGGAGTTTCAGCCTCACTATACCGCCTTGACTCCTCACTGTCTTCACGTCGCCTTTATCAGTAAAGTTGTTAGTGCCAAGGATATATTTGGCGTCGAAATTACGCATCGTGTCGGATGCCATAAGGAACACTTCCGCCTCATAATCCTGTCCTTGGATGACATAGTCGCTCTTCGCGATGACTCTTGCCTGCAATTTGTTGAACTTATAGTCGGTGGCACCTATTCTCGACATCAAAGTGGAGACGGCATCGTATTCCGTTGTCTGTATCTCGCCTACAATTTGGTTGAGAATGGCGATTTCAGCGGCAAACACTACATGTTCGAAATTCTTTCTTTCCCAGTCTATCTCCTCTTTGTTCGCATTATAGAACTTTATCGGGTTGCCGTCATGGTCAACATCCGTAAGCAGACCAACGCGGCTGTTATAGTCTTTTATGCCTGCATCTACCATATTGTTGACGATAAACTCACGATACTCCTTGATTTTTTGTTTCAATTCAGCAGCTCTGTTGTTGTTTATCATCAAGCTTATAGGCGCGTCCGTATTGTCTTTGCCATCACAATTGGCAAGCTCCACCTCGTAAAAAACTCGTCTGTTATTGGATTTTAGCCTTTCCGCATTCCTAATTATCGGTTTTGACGGGTCTTTGGACTGCAAAAGCCCTTCCAACGACTCCTCTTTCTCCACGGCAAGCAACATCGGAAGTATCACTTCGTTTTCAACGTAATTGACCATCTCGTCTGTTTTCTCGCGGATTTCCAAGGCTTTGTCCCAATACACCTGAGTCTTGGCCTGTTCCTTGTTGTATTGCTCCTCAAACGCATCGTACTGATTGTTAATCTTCATCTCAATGCTTGTATTTGTATTCTGTTGACCATCGCTCACCAAAGTGAAAGCATCAAGAATATCGGCGGAGACATTCATGGCCAACAATGCGGTATAGACCAAATACATCATACCGATCATTTTCTGTCTCGGTGTTTCTTTAGCTCCTGACATTTTCTTGTTATTTTCTTAGGATTAATACTAATTTTAATTAACAAAACACACGTCAAGCCTTGACATTCATTGCATTGAGCATATTACCGTAAACCGTGTTCATCGCGGTCATGCGTTTCGACATGTCGGTTAGTTGGTGATTCAAATTTTCTGTTGATGATGCTGAAGCGTTAATCTTCTCAATATAAAGATACATGGTGTCGTTCAACTTCTTGTTGATGTCGGAGAGCTCCGCTGTTCCCGTCGTCGATTTAGCCATTTGTTCATCAAGGGCTTTCACCGACTCTGAAGCCTTGTTCATAGCCTTGGTGTAGTTGCTTGTGGCGGCCACAGCCTCGCTCACATCGGCGATCTTGCCTGCGTTTTCACCAAGTTTGTTCAAGCCTGCGCTGAGTCTCTCCAACGTATATGAATTGATGTTGGCTTTCTCAAACATCTCATCGAGTTTCTCTGTTATGATGTCATTGCTATTCTTGGTGGTGACGTTTCTTGTTACGCCTTCAGCCGGTTTTATCGCCTTAGCGTCGCCGTTTCCGTGATATAAGTCCCACATCTCAGGGTAAACCAAGCTCCAGTCCGGTTCGACGTGCAACGGCTCGAATGCTGAAAATATGAAGATAATCGCCTCTGTCACCAAACCGGCAGTCAACATATAGTTAGGCAGACCGTTGATACCGAAGTCCCAGTGCGTCAATTTGAACAGAGCACCTATCATAACGATTGCCGCGCCAAAACCATAAAGTTTTGCCATAAAGTTTTTGTAACCCTTGCTTTCTACTAATTCGCTAAATTTCATAATAAATAATTTTAAGTTAATTTTTTGTTTGTTAATATTCCTGTTATTACTTCAAACGTGTGACTTTTGAAGGATTATCACCTTTATTTCTGCCGAGATATGGCTGTATGCAGCGGAATCCGATATAGCATCTTGCCGTATCCTGATACTCGTATGCGCGGGTATCCACTTGCAGATAATATGCTATGTCTTTCCATGAGCCGCCGCGCACCACTTTTCTCTTCATTGCCGGGTCGTCGTCGTTAACGGCGTTATATTGGTAGTCGGGGTTCATATCCCAGGTGAAGTTATACGATGCCGGGTCAAAGGCGCTCAATGTCCATTCGGCCACATTACCTGCCATGTCATATAATCCCCAGCCGTTTGAGGGGAAGTGAGCCACCATAAGAGTCGCCAGACCGCCGTCGGCGATATAATTACCGCGCAAAGGTTTGAAGTTAGCCAACAGGCAGCCGAGTTCATTACGTGTATAAGGGCCGCCCCAAGGATAAGGGTTCAACTGGTTACCGCCGCGTGCCGCCCATTCCCATTCTGCCTCGGTGGGGAGACGGAACTCCGCCATAGTGTTTCTGCTGCCGTGTTTCATCAAATAGCTGTTCAGCTTGTTGGTGCGCCACACACAGAACGCCTTCGCCTGCGTCCACGTGACACCCACCACAGGATAGTTGTCGTATGCCTCATGCCAGAAGTAATGCTCTGTCAACGGGTCGTTGAAAGAGTACGCGTAATCGTATATCCACGCCAAGGTGTCGGGATAAACGTTGATATCCTCATTATGGATATACAATGAACGGTCGTTCATGCCTTGAGGACGGTTGGCAAACGCTCCCTGACGGTAGTCGTAGCCGCCATCATCCTTGAACTCTTTCCTTGCCGCGCTTCTGAGGTCAATCCAGCTGTAATGATAGATGAGTTTTCTGGCATCCACCTCTTTTCTGCCCGCGAAACGCTCGTTTTCGGGTAGGAACAGGTCTTCAAGAGCCGACACATATTGCGGGTCATCACTATGCCAGTTGATTTTCTCATCCCAGTTGATGATGGGGTTTTCATATTGCACGCCCTTCCTGCTCTGAGTGACCTGATATTCGGTGAAACCATTCTCTGCCAGCATTATTCTCGCTATGGAGTCTCTCACATAATACACAAACTCACGGTATTCGTTGTTTGTGATTTCGGTCTCATCCATAAAGAATGACGCCACTGACACCGACTTGGTTTGCGTCAGGTTGCCAGCTGTAATGTCTTGTGCGCCGGCACCCATTGTAAAATATCCCTGAGGGATAAACCGCATACCGTAAGGGTCGGGCTGATAAAAAGGTTTGGTTTTTCTGACGCCGACCAATTCGCCGTTGCTGCTTCTGCCACATCCTGCCAAAATCAGTGATACTAAGCTTATTAACAGAATTTTTCTCATCTTTTTTATAGTCATATTTTTATTTCTCTCCTCGGTTAAAAGACGCCTCCAAAAAGGCACCCCAAAAATAAATATTTTTTTATTATAATTTATAAAAAATGTATATTATTTATCAACAATCCGTGTTTTTTGTTTATAAGTATCTGATACTCCGATAAATACGTGGAGATTTTTCAAGATCAACTTTAAAGCAATAGCTCACCGAGACTTCGTGTGAGCCCGCAATGCCCAATCCCATCGTGTTTATATCGTATGCATAGTTAATCTGCACTCCTTTTATCATAAAGCCTACCAAAAGGTCAACCGACTCTTGGTACCTGTAGTTAACGCCAAAACTGAACTGATTATTGTACCAAAGTCGCGCGCTGACGTTGATTTGTGTTGAGGCGATGTCGCTCAGCAGCATCATCGAGGGGTTCAGCTTGAACTTCGGATCCGGAAATTGATATTCGTAACCTGCCGCGAGGTAGAATGTCCGGTCGCCCACGAAACTGGCACTCGTCGATGATTTCCCTTCCAGTGCCTTGCCTTTCGACTGCAAGAGGCTTGTGGTTGACAGCGACACATAAAACGTCTCCGGCACGAGATAATAAAAACCGAGGTTGACATCGACAAGCATATCGTTCTGTTCTTTTGTCGGGATCACAGGGTCATTGTCGTTCAACGGTTTAGCCTTTGAGAAATCGACGCTTCTGTTGTTCAGGCTGAATGCCAATCCGATGCCCATCGTCCCGGCGCCGAGGTCGAGATGATACGAATATCCGAGATTTAACGCTATATTGCTCTCAATACCTATCTGGTCTCTCATCAACGACAGTCCCAAGCCGCCTCCCAACACCTTGAAAGGCATGTCGGCTGACGCCAAAAACGTGACAGGCGACACCACCGTCCCCGTGACGTCATCCTTGAAGCCCGACCACTGGTTGCGATACATTCCCATGGCATTCACGCCCTCGCTCATCCCGTAAAAACCCGGATTTATAACTGCATAAGAATCACTGTAATTGGTGAAAATAGGTACCTGCTGCGCATGAGCGGCACCCATCGTCATCACTACGACCACCAATAACAATATGTGCTTTATCCTATACATTTAAAAAAATGATGTCTTTTTACAACGTTCCGCTAATTGTTTTATTGTATTTATCAACACTTTTTCAACACCTTATTATATTAATAAGTCATCTGAAGAGCCTCATAATATCGTTGCCGTTGGCATAGATAACAAGGATCAGCAGGAAGATGAATCCTATTGTCGTAGCTCTTTCGAGGAATTTATCGCTTGGTTTGCGGCCTGTCACCACTTCCCAGATGAGGAAGAGGACATGTCCGCCGTCGAGACCGGGTATAGGGAGGATGTTCATCACGGCGAGGATGATGGAGAGGAAGGCTGTCATACGCCAGAACTGCGACCATATAAACTTGTCGGGGAAGATGCTCCCGATGGTGATGAAGCCTCCGAGGTTCTCGTATGCGCCTGTGCTTGGCTTGAATATGAGTTTCAGCTGTTTCCAGTAGTCACTCAGCTCCTTGCCTGTCTTTTTGAAACCTTGCGGTATCGACTGCCAGAAGGTGTATTCTTTTGTTGACACCTCAAGTGTCTGTGCGGCATACACTCCTATGGTGGCGTCGCCGCCCACGTGTGTCACGACAGATAGAGTGTCGCCGTCTCTCACCACCCACAAATCGACATCGCTGTCCCTATAATCACCGATGATGTCTTTAAAGTCTTGGAAATAAGGTGTCTCCGTCTCGTTGATGCCTATTATCCGGTCGTTTTCGAGTACGCCGGCTTTCTGGGCGTAAGAGCCGTTGGAGAAGCCTCCCACCACGAAAGGCATCCTTGCGCCTATAAACACGGAATGTGCTTTAAGCAGCTGATTAACAGCGTCGTCAGGCAGTTCCACCCTCACTGTCTCGCCATCACGTTCCACATCGATATACTCGGTGTTTTCAAGGATCATCTGCATCGGGATCTGGTTAAAATCCTCGACATAGTTTCCGTTGACCGTCAATATCTTATCGCCGTCACGCAGTCCGAGGTTATATCCAAGGCTATCCACCGTGATGCCATATTTGTTGACTTCCGATGTCGGGACATATTGTTCGCCGAAGCTTGCTATCAGTCCGATATAAATGACGAAGGCGAGCAGCACGTTCATGCACACGCCTCCTATCATGATGATAAGACGTTGCCATGCGGGTTTGGTGCGGAACTCCCACGGTTGCGGTTCCTGTGCCATTTGTGCCTGGTCCATCGACTCGTCGATCATGCCAGCTATTTTGCAGTATCCGCCGAGCGGCACCCATCCGAGGCCGAACTCCGTGCTGTCTTCGGCTCTGCGCCAGTCGTCTTCCGGCAAGGTGTTCAAGTCAACAGCCTCGTAGGTGTATTCTTTTTTCTTGGTGACGGGGTCGATTTTCTCGTGAGTGATGTATTTTTCAGGCTCGTTTTTGCAGAAAAACTTGAATTTCCATTTGCCGTTTATTTTCTTAAATCTGACAATTGAGAATTTCCAGTCGAAAAACATATAGAATTTCTCAACTCTCACCCCAAATATGCGTGCTGCCATAAAATGCCCGAATTCGTGGATTATCACGAGTATTGAAAGGGCTAAAACAAGTTGTATTATCTTAATTAAAACCGTCATTTCACATTACAAAATTAAAACTGCAAAGATACTAAAAAATTTGGTAACTGTCTCAGAATTTTTCATTTTCCTTCAAAAGAAATCAGCTCTTCGGGGTTGACGGGGTTACCTTTAAACCACAGCTCGAAGTGCAGATGAGGTCCGGTGGAGGTGCTTCCGCCGCCGCCCACTATGGCGACGACATCGCCGGCTTTCACCACATCGCCCACATGTTTCATCAGCGAGGCGTTATGTTTGTAAACCGAGACAAGGCGTTTATCATGTTGAATCACAATGACGTTACCGCTTTCGACGCTCCAATCGGAGAAGATGACGGTGCCGTCGGCGGTCGCTTTGATGACGGCGTCGGTCTGTGCGACCACATCAACGCCATAATGTTTGTTTTTGCCGTTGAAATGGTTGGTTACGAGTCCTTTCATCGGGACATAAAAAGCCATAGTGTTCTTGTTGTTTCCCGAGTGTGTCATGAAATCGCCGTCGTCATAATCCTCCTCATTGATGATACGTTTAAGGTTTTCGATATAGATATCATTTTGATGAAACACCATTCCCAGCGAGTCGGCGCGGCGTTCCATGTCATACACGCGGCGGTCGAGCGTGACGTCGGTGTAACCCGGGATAAGCTCTCTCACCCTCGTGAAGAAAATGACGCATGTCGTCAAGGTGATGATTATCAACGCGCCAATCAGTATCAGCGTCCAAAACTTCATCTTGCTCATGCTGAAACCGTTTTTTTCCTCCAACGTCTCAGGATGAACTATCACGACCTTGAACTTTCTTTTAAACTCAGTAAGCCATTTATTTTTCATATCAAAATCTCCATCAAAAATCATTCCAAATTGAAATTTCCTTTAACTTTTCCTTGCATTCCGCGATAAAAATCCTCTATCATCGGCCAGTCTTTGTCGAAGTCTCCGCAAGGGACGAATGAAGGGCCGTAGCCGCATTTTCTCGTTTTATAGTCTATAAATCCAAGAACCACAGGCACATGCGCCAGTTCCGCTATATAATAGAATCCGCGTTTCCATCTCTCGACGCGTTTGCGGGTGCCTTCGGGAGTGATAACGACGTGAAGCTGTTCATATTGTTTGAACACAGCGGCGGTCTTGCCCACCATTTTGTTTCCGCGGCTTCTGTCCACCGGGATCCCTCCGATTTTTTTCAGGAGCCAGCCGAGGCCGGGTTTGAAGAACTCTTTCTTTATCAGGAATTTCACCTCGCGACCTTCCATCCAGAAGAAGCAGCGGCCTATCATGAAGTCTTCTATGCTGGTATGAGGTGCGGCAATGATGATGCTTTTCCTTACGTCGGCGGGATAGTTTCCCACGAAGGTGAAGCCTTTCATTTTGAGGTAGTTACGGCCGAACCATTTCTTAAAGCTCATATATCGACATTAAGGCCGAGACCTTTTTTTAACGTTAAGACATTAGGATTCATCTGTGCCATTATCTCAAAACGGCTGCGGTCGGTGTATGCGACGTCGTCTTTAGGCTTCTCCATGACATGAGGCACGAGGGTGAACTGGTTATTGCCAAGTTGTTCAGACAGATGGTCACGAAGCTTGGTGATATTAGCCATGTTGTTGACAACCAGCATATTATCCACATCATAATGAATCTCGTTATTATCACTCAGCGTAGGTTGATATTTCCCGATGCCGGCCACGAAGCTCGGCAACACATTTTTGTTTGCCTCAACGAACTTCGTCCACGCCGCGGTCAGCATCTCCTGTGTAAAAGGGTTGTTTTTCACCTCTACGGGAGTCTCCGACACAGTATTTTTAGGTTCCTCATCAAGAATCGAAATCGTTCCGGCCCGTCTCATCCGCTGCACCACATTCCCCTGATTCACAGCCTGTTTCGCCTGATTCACAACCGGCTTCACCTCTCTCCTCTCAACTCTCAACTCTCCACTCTCAACTCTCTTATCTCCACTCTCAACTCTCAACCCTCCACTCTCAACTCTCGACCCTCCACTCTCAACCCTCCCCACCATCTTCATCAGTGCCACCTCGAGATGCAGTCGTTTATTGTTAGCGTTTCGGAAATTGATGTCGCATTCGTTAGCAAGGTCGAGTGCTTTCAGCAAGAAGTCCGTTGAGCAGCGTTCAGCCTGTTTTGCGTAGCGTTCTTTCAGCTGTGCGCTCACCTCCATAAGTCCGACGACACGACGGTCTTTACCGAGAAGCAGGTTACGCAGATGGCTTGCCATGCCTTGGATGAAGTTCTGGGGGTCGAAGCCTTTGTTTATCACCTCGTTAAGGAGCAACAGCATAGAGTTGATGTCACCTGCGAGGATATTTTCAACCATGCCGAAATAATATTCATAATCAAGGACGTTGAGGTTGTTGATCACGTCTTTGTATGTGATATTGTTTCCTGAGAAGCTCACCATCTGGTCGAATATCGACAAGGCGTCGCGGAGTGCGCCGTCGGCTTTTTGCGCTATGATGTTGAGAGCCTCTTCCTCTGCCGTCACGCCTTCTTTTGCAGCGATGTTCTGCAGATGTTTGGTGATATCCTCGACGGTGATGCGTTTGAAGTCGAATATTTGGCATCTCGACAATATCGTCGGGAGTATTTTATGTTTTTCTGTTGTAGCGAGTATGAACTTAGCGTATGCCGGAGGTTCTTCGAGGGTTTTGAGGAACGCGTTGAACGCCGCGCCCGACAGCATGTGCACCTCGTCTATGATATACACCTTATATTTACCTATTTGAGGCGGTATTCTCACTTGGTCGATGAGGGCGCGGATGTCGTCAACGCCGCTGTTTGATGCCGCGTCAAGCTCGAAGATATTGAACGACGCGTTGTTGTTGAAGCTCACGCATGATTCACACTCGTTGCATGCCTCCATATTCTCAGTAGGATGCAAGCAGTTGATAGTTTTCGCCATGATACGTGCGCATGTGGTCTTGCCCACGCCACGCGGACCGCAGAAGAGGAACGCCTGCGCAAGAGTGTTGTTGCGTATCGCATTCTGCAAAGTCGATGTGATGGCATGCTGACCCACGACGCTCTCAAAGGTCGCAGGCCTGTATTTCCGTGCAGATACAATAAAATTCTCCATTCAAAAAATGCCTTTTATTCAGCTTGTAAAATTACAAAGAATTTCTCAAATCTGACCACATATTTATATTTTTTTAGAAAAAAGACAAACGAACCGACGAATTTGTTATTTTTGCAGCTTCGGATAATGGGCGAAAAATAAAAAGTGATTTTTGAAGTTATCTTAAGAAAAAGGAAATGAGAATAAGGACATACAAGATATTCGGAATATCAGCTATCTTCATGATTATCATGCTGTTAACATCCTGTTCCACAAAGAAAAACAAATGGAACAGACGTGTCTGGCACAACATGACAAGCCATTATAACGTTTGGTGGAACGGCAACCAAAGCATCAAACAAGGTGAAAAAACTCTCCGTGAGTCGGCAAAAGACGACTACACCCAGACGTTGAGGGTGTTCAATTACGGCACCAAACAAGATGCCTTGGCGCTCAACTCCGTCATGGATCGCACCATCGAGAAGGACGCGGTGTGCATACAGAAACACTCCATGCGTTTCAACAATAAGGAGTATGTCCGCTGGATTGACGACGCCTTCATCGACATGGGCAAGGCCAATTTCTACAAGCAAGACTACGTGCCTGCCCGGCGCACCTTCGACTACGTCGCGACGCAATATCGCAACAGCAGCGACAGATTCACCGCGACACTCTGGTTGGCGAAGACATATATCGAGACAAAACAATACGAGAAGGCGGAGGCCATGCTGCAATCGATACTCGTGGCGAGCGACAACGACGAAAAAATGCCGAGGTACGTGCGCACCAACATCGACCTCGTTTACGCCGATTATTACATCGCGATGGGCAAGGACGACGAGGCGGTGAGGTATCTGCGCAGCGCCCTCATCACGGCGCAAGGCAAGTACAACAAGACCCGCGCCATGTTCATCCTCGGCCAGATTTACTCCGACCAAAACGACAAACCGAGGGCGACGGAGCAGTTTAAGAACGTCATCAGAAAACACCCGTCATACGAGATGACTTTCGAGGCGCAGATGAGCCTCGCGAGATGCTACGACGCCGACACCATCACCATCATGAAGATGCTCAACAAGATGCTCAAGGACGGCAAGAACACCGACTTCAAAGACCGTATCTACTACGCTATGGCAGACGTGGCTATTGACAACAACAACACGGCGGATGGCGTGAAATACCTGAGAAAATCGGTGGCGGCGAGTACTAACAACAGCATTCAGAAGATAAAATCGTCGCTCGACGCGGCCAACATCCTGTTTGCCAACAGCGACTATGTGCTGAGTCAGGCTTATTTCGACACCGCGGTGATGACGATGGACAGGACGTATCCCGGATATGACAGCCTGCTCAACCTCTCGGTGATGCTCACTGACCTTGTGACAAACCTCACGATATATCACACGCAAGACAGCCTGCTGCGTCTCGCCGAGATGGACTCGATACATCGTAACGCCATCATCGACAACGTGATAGAGAATTACAAAGAGGAGCAGAAACGTCAGGAGGAGCTGCGTGAGATAGAGAAACAGATAGCCTTGAACGGCGGCAACGAGAAGCCTGCCTCGGTGACACCCGACGGCAACGACGGCAACTGGTATTTCTACAACACCCAGACCCGTAACAGAGGCATGAACGACTTCAAGATGAAGTGGGGCAACCGACTGCTTGAGGACTATTGGTTCATCTCCAACAAACAGAGCTTCGCGCAGGAGGAGCCGCAGGACACGCTGAGCGAAGAAGAGCTTGCTCTTCTGAGCGAAGAAGAACGTGAGCAGTATCTCAAAGCCCTTGAGATAAGCAAAGACACCACGCAATACACCCCGCTCGACAGAGGTTATTACCTGAAACAGATACCGTTCACGCAGAGCGCCAAAGACCAGGCTAACCAACAGATAGCCGAGGCTCTCAACAACGTGGGATTCATATATTACAACGACTTGCAGGACTTCCCGCACTCCATAGAGGCTTATACCGAGCTGACAGAGCGTTATCCCGACAACGCCAACGAGGTGTCGGCATGGTATTACCTTTATAAAATGCACGGCACTCTCAACGAACACGCCGATGCCGAACGGTACAAAAACCTCGTCTTGACGAAATATCCCGAGTCAAATCAGGCAAAGATAATCCTTGACCCCGAATATTTCATTAAGGAACATGAGAAAGGAGCCGCGGCGGAGCAGCTCTACTCGAAGACCTTCGAGGCTTATCAGAACGCTCAGTATCAACGTGTTATGATGAACGTCAGGAAGGCACGCCAGCAGTTTGCCGACGACACCCTCTACATGCCGCGCTTCGAGTTCCTGAACGCTGTGTCGTTAGGCTACGTCGAGGTGGTTGACTCCATGGCCTATTCGCTGTTGCGTCTCATACAGAATTATCCCGAGAGCAGCATCAAGCCGTTCGCCTTGGAGGTGTTGCTCAAGGCCAACGACATGTACGACTTGGGTCTCAACATCGAGAGTGCGCGTCCGAAAGACGAAAAAGTGGTCGAGAAAGAGTCGCCTTACACCTTCCGTCCCAACGATGAGTATTACGTGTTAGTCATCGCCAACAAAAAGGTGCGCATCAACCCGCTCAAGGTGCGTATCGGCGACTTCAACAAAAACAATTTCCGTATGGACCAGCTGAAAGTCAAGAATATGATGCTCAACAAAGACGACGCCCTCATCACCATAGAGAAATTCGAGAACGTCGATAAAGCCCTTGACTATCAGACAGCTATGTTCCTCAACGATTATATCTTCGGAGGAATCGACAGTGAAAACTATCAAATATTAATAATCTCGGTGTCAAACTATCCGATTTTCTATCAGGAGAAAAACATTGAAGAATATCTGGATTTCTGGCATCAATATAACAAATAAACTATGAGTGCAAATCAAGAAACACCTGTAAGAAACAACCTCATTGGCAACGGCACCACCATTAAAGGTGAGATTAACGCTACCGGCGATGTCCGCATTGACGGCACAATTATTGGGACGATAAAATCCACCGGCAAGATTGTCATCGGACAACAGGGTGTGGTGGAAGGCGAGATGTTGTGCAACAGCGCCGACATTTCGGGTCAAGTAAAAGGTACAATAAGAGTGGAGGAGCTTACCACGCTGAAGTCAACCTCACGTCTTGAGGTGGAGCTGTACACCAAGCAGCTGTTTATCGAAGTGGGTGCCATCTTCACAGGAAAATGCGACATGACGCAGAAAGTCGCGGAGGCTCCAGGCAAATAATATGGAAAAGAAGACGAAAGACAGCATCTTCATACGACAGCTGTGCCTGCTGACGCTCGTTGTCATCGTGGCGTCGGTGTTGCTGCGCGATATGCTGACGATATGGTGGCCTGCCATCGCGGGATTTTTCTTCATCGTCAGCATAGTGATGTATTTTCTGAGCGAGAAAGCCAAGAAAAGAGACATGCGCAGGTTTGCAAATTTCTATATGGCATCAACCGCCGTCAAGATGGTGCTTTACCTGGCGATAATATTCGTTTATGCCATGACTTTCAAGGAAGACGCGAAGCGTTTCGCCATAACATTCTTGGCATATTATCTGATATTCAGTGTCTTTGAGACTTACAAACTCTCGAAAAAAGAAAAACAACATGATGGAAGATAACAGCGAAATCATTGGTTACGAAAAGATTGAGCATTACAACCCTGAGCGCACCGATAAGCTGATGGAGCATTACAGGGCTATTTTGCAGCTTTTAGGCGAGGACCCCAACCGTGAGGGTCTGCTGAAGACGCCGCTCCGCATGGCGAAGTCGATGCAGTTTCTCACCCAAGGCTATAACATGGACCCGATGGAGATTCTGCTCTCCGCGAGATTCAGGGAAGACTACCGTCAGATGGTGATTGTCAAGGACATAGAGCTATTCTCTATGTGCGAGCACCATATGATTCCGTTTATCGGGAAGGCACATGTGGCGTACATCCCCAACGGTTACATCACCGGCTTGAGCAAGATAGCGAGGGTGGTGGAGGTCTATGCCCGCCGTCTGCAGGTGCAGGAACGCCTCACCACACAGATCAAGGAAGCCATCAACGAGGCGTTGCATCCGTTAGGTGTCGCCGTCGTCATCGAGGCGCGCCACCTCTGTATGTGCATGCGCGGCGTGCAGAAACTCAACTCCGTGACGACGACATCCGATTTTGTAGGCGCTTTCGAGAGAGGCGAGACAAGAGCCGAGTTCTTGAATCTGATAGGGACAAACCTACATTAACTTAGTTGTAAATTAAAAATTTTGATATGAAAGCATACGTTTTTCCCGGACAGGGAGCACAATTTGTGGGAATGGGCAAAGACTTGTACGACCGTTTCCCCAAGGCAAAGGAGATGTTCATCAAAGCCAACGACATCTTGAGATTCAACATCACCGACATAATGTTCGACGGCACCGATGAGGACTTGCGTCAGACGAAGGTCACGCAGCCCGCCATCTTCCTCCATTCGGTTATTTTGGCTGCCATGCTCAACGATTTCAAGCCCGACATGGTGGCAGGTCATTCGTTAGGCGAGTTCTCGGCATTGGTGGCGAACAAGACCTTGACGTTTGACGACGGCTTGAAGCTCGTGTCGCAGCGTGCCATGGCGATGCAGAAAGCCTGCGATGCCAACCCCGGCACCATGGCGGCCATCATCAACCTTGACGACGACAAGATAAGGAGCATTTGCGAGTCCATCGACGAGGTGGTGGTGCCTGCCAACTTCAACAGTCCCGGACAGGTCGTCATCTCCGGCAGCATGAAAGGCATTGAGACAGCGTGCGAGAAGATGAAGGAAGCCGGTGCAAAACGCGCCTTGCCGTTGAAGGTGGGCGGCGCCTTCCACAGCCCGCTGATGGAGCCGGCACGCGAGGAGCTCGCCGAAGCCATACAGAAGACCAAGTTCGTGCGCGGCATCTGCCCGGTGTATCAGAATGTCACAGGTCAGGCGGTGAACGACCCTGAGATTATCAAGAGCAACCTCATCAAGCAGCTCACGGCGCCTGTGTGCTGGACACAGACCATGGAGAACATGATAGCCGCCGGCGTCAGCCAGGTGGTCGAGGTGGGACCCGGCACGGTGCTTCAGGGCTTGTTCAGGAGACTCAACGGCACCATAGAGTTGTCAAGCGCAGCGATATGATGGGACGCAAACACCTGACACCCATATACTTAGCCCTCGCAGCCGCCTTCGGCGTGCTGCTCGGCATCGTCATATCACGTTCAAACAACGCCAACACCTTCAATGGCAACGGCGGTGATATGAATCTAATCGACAAGGTGTTTTATCTCATTGAGAATCAATACGTTGACACTGTGAACCTCAACGCCATGCAAGTCGAGGCGGTGACGAGTGTCATCGACCGGATGGACCCGCACAGCGAGTATTTCGAGCCGGAGGTGGTGAAAGAAGTCAACGAAGACTTGCAAGGCAGCTTCGAGGGCATAGGCGTGACGTTCAGGATAGAGAAGGACACCGTCACGATTATCAGCACCATCAAAAGCGGTCCGTCGGAGAAAGTGGGCATCTTGGCAGGCGACAGGATATTGTATGTTGGCGACAGCCTTGTGGCAGGCGTAGGCATTAATAACAACAAGGTGATGAAGATGCTCAAGGGTCCGCGCGGCACCAAGGTAAAGGTGAAGATATTACGTCGCGGCGTGCCTGAGCTGCTCGACTTCACCATCACGCGCGACGTCATCCCGACATACAGCGTCGATGTGGCGTATATGCTTGACGAGACGACGGGTTACATCAAGTTGGAGAAATTCATCGCGACATCGCACAAGGAGTTTGTCAAGGCCGTGAAGAGCCTGCAGGCGCAGGGCATGCGTAAGCTTGTGTTCGACCTCAGGGGCAATGCCGGCGGTTATCTTGTGGAGGCCGTCGATATAGCCGACGAGTTCCTGCCTAAGGGAAGCCTCATTGTCTATACCCAAGGCGAGCACCGTGACAGGCAGTACATCTTCGCGCGCCGGCGCGGTATGCTCGAAGACTCTCCCGTGACGATACTCATCGATGAAGGCTCCGCCTCGGCAAGCGAGATAGTCGCCGGCGCGCTTCAAGACAACGACAGGGGAACGATAGTCGGACGTCGTTCGTTCGGCAAAGGCTTAGTGCAGGAGCAGTTCGACCTCGGCGACGGCGCGGGACTGCGGCTCACCGTGGCGCGTTACTACACCCCCACCGGACGCTGCATACAGAAACCATATAACGGCGACAGAGAGCAATACCTCCTCGAATCATACGACAGATACAACACCGGCGAGATGTTCAGCGCCGACAGCATTCACTTCGCCGACTCGCTGAGATATGTCACCCCGGGCGGCAAGACCGTTTACGGCGGCGGAGGCATCATGCCCGATGTGTATGTGCCTCTACGACAAGACTCTACAGAGTATTTCTTCAACAAAATCGTCAATGCAAGCATAGTGTTCCAATATGCCTTCGACTATTCCGACACTCATCGCGATGAGATTTTGAAATACGGTGACGAAAAGAATTTCGACAAGAAATTCATGTTTACCGACAAGATGTGGAACGACATTTTAGCGGAAGCGAAGAAAAAGAAGATCACAGGCACCGACGAGCAGAAAAAAGTCGCAAAAACAATGACGGCACAGCTGTTTAAGGCATACGCGGCAAGAAATGTCTTCGGCGACGAGGCGTTCTATCCGCTTTACGAACCTCTTGACGAGATACTGCACGAAGCCATCCGTCATTTTGAACAAAACGCAACTGAGTGAGGCGAAGCCGAAATGACGTTAAAAAATTATTTTTTTTGTAAATCGTAATAAAAAAAAGCGTATTTTTGCACCCCGAATTGGATAAAATGAAGACAGAAGGACAAATTTTCACAATTCCATTGTCAGGTTTGCCGTTTGGACATACTGATTATCAATATGTTATAAACGACAGCTTCTTTAGGGAAAGAGACTATTCGGAAGTGAAAAAAGGAGTCATAAACCTTCATTTAGACGTTGAAAAGACAGAAACGATGTTTGTTTTGGCGTTGAATTTTGAAGGGAAAGTGGTTCTTCAATGCGACAGATGTGGTGATGACTACGAGCAAGCTATTGCCGACTCGGCCGAGATTTTCCTGAAATACGGCGCAGAGAAAGACAATGAAGGCCAGGATGTCATCGTCATAACAAAGAACGACAGCGAGTTCGACTTGAGTGATTTGATTTATGAGTACATCATCTTGTCGCTTCCGATTCACAGGACGCACGACACTGAGAGCGAGTGCAACCAGGAAGTGCTGGAAAAACTGCACAACCTCTCACAAGTCGAGGCGGCCGACGAAGACGAGGATGACAATCCTTGGAGACAAATGATGAAAGATTTGAAAGATAAAATAGATAAGTAATAATCAAAAAATAATGTAAAATGGCACATCCTAAACGAAGACAGTCTCATACAAGAGGCGCAAAGAGAAGAACACATTACAAAGCCGAAGTTCCAACATTGGCGACATGCCCGGTAACAGGCACAATCCATGTATATCACAGAGCATACTATGTTGACGGCGACCTTTATTACAAAGGAAAGCTCGTCATGGAAGGCGCTAAGAAATAAATCGTGAAACGGCGCATATAATAGAGATTTTGATTCATCAGGGAACGGATTTTTTCTGATGAAATCGGGTCTTTATTACTTAAAAAGAAGATAAATTTTTTTCATAATCTTTATATTGTTTTTCCCCGCCTATCGTGTATAGGTGGGGTTTTTCGTATTCCCTCCCACGGCATTCCTTTCGGCATCGGGGCAACCACTGTCATCGGAGTTTTGAGTGTCGGGTGCTCAAATGTAATTTTATAGGAATGGAGGCATATCGAGGCGTCGGGGTTGGAGCGAGGATAGCCGTATTTGAGGTCGCCTTTGATGGGACATCCTATGTGCGCCAACTGACATCGAATCTGATGATGGCGACCTGTAATCAATTCAACCTCAAGGAGATAGTAGTTGTCTGATTTTCCGACAACACGATAGCGCAACGTCGCCAATTTCGCTCCGTTTGTACCTTCTTTCACGATATACGACTTGTTTTGAGCCTCGTTTTTCACCATGTAGTCGTTCAGTTCGTCAGCGTCTTTAGGCGGACGGTTCTTCACTACGGCGAGGTATATCTTATGGAAGTTACGGTCTTTGACCATTGTCGTCATGCGGCTGAGTGCCTTGCTGGTTCTGGCAAATATCACCGCTCCGCTCACCGGGCGGTCGAGACGATGCACGAGACCCGCAAACACCTCGCCTGGCTTGTTTTTCGTCTCTTTGATATACGCCTTCACGTCGTCGAGGAGGCACACGTCACCCGTCTTGTCGCCTTGCACAATCTCCGAAGGCAGCTTGTTGACTATTATGAGGTGGTTGTCTTCAAAAAGAATACGATCGTTTATTTTCATAGTTTGAAGTTGCAGGGGATTCTTCATTGCGAGCGAAGTCGAAATGACAGGAACTAATATTGTTCAGATTCGTTGGGGAATGTCACCTCTTTCACGTCGTTGATATAAGTGCTCACGGAATCTTTAATTGCCGTATAGAGGTTGTTGTAGCGGCGCAGGAAACGCGGCGAGAAGTCGTTGCTCAGTCCGAGCATGTCCTGCAAAACCAACACCTGTCCGTCGCATCCGTTGCCTGCGCCGATGCCGATTACGGGGATGCGCAGCGACTGCGACACCTCTGTCGCCAACGCTGCCGGAATCTTTTCAAGCACGATGCTGAAAACGCCTTGTTCCTGAAGAAGAAGGGCATCCTCACGCAGCTTGTTTGCCTCATATTCGTCTTTGGCGCGCACCACGTAGGTTCCGAACTTGTTGATGCTCTGTGGAGTAAGTCCGAGATGCCCCATCACGGGGATGCCGGCGCAAAGAATACGTTCCACCGACTCGAGAATCTCCTTGCCTCCCTCAATCTTCACCGCGTTGGCGCCTGTCTCCTTCATGATGCGGATGGCCGAGTCGAGGGCTTTCTTGGAGTTGCCCTGATATGTCCCGAAAGGCATGTCAACGACAACCATGGCATGCGACACGGCGCGTACCACCGACGAGGCGTAGATTATCATCTCATCGAGGGTGATGGGAAGAGTGGTCTTGTGACCGGCCATAACGTTGGAGGCACTGTCGCCAACCAGAATGACATCAATATTCGATTCGTCGAGAATCTTCGCCATCGTGTAATCGTAGGCGGTGAGCATCGCTATTTTCTCGCCTTTGTTCTTCATCTCCTGAAGGACGTGGGTCGTCACCAAAGTAGCGTTATGAGACAGATACATTTTTTCCGATATTTAATTTTCGGCAAAGATAGGGATTTTTTTTATAACAGATAAAATAATGTGATAAAAGATGGAATATTAAAGATTTTTTGTATCTTTGCACTCTTGTAAGATATGATTTCGGATATGAAAAAGATATTTTTTGCGCTTTTCGCGTTGACAGCGGTGATTTTAAGCTCTTGCAGCAACAAAGTTGAACTTTACAACAACGATGGCGACACCACGGTGGTTTATGCCCTGCTTGACGCCTACGCCGACACCAACTTTTTCAAAATCACCAAGAGTTTTGTCGGAAACGTCAGCGAGCAGGCTTACAATTACGATGCCAACAACTACAAATACGATGAGATTGACGTCACTTTAACCGGCGTCTTCAAAGACAGCGGCAACACTCAGACCATCACTCTCGACACCATCTCGAAATGGATTCCATACGATGAGAACGCGCAGTTTTACAGCGGCTGCTGGCAGAGATACTATTACACCACCAAGACCTTGTCGGAAGGCGAAGAGTATGAGCTTGACATCTTGAGAAAAGAAGACGGCGTCACGGTGTCGGCGACAACCAAGACGATAAACGAATTCATATATCAAAAACCGGCCTCACCATATATCGGATTCTCTGATCTTCCAACAGGCACTGCCTTTGTGGAATGGAGAGTTAACCAGTTTCCGTACAAATCGACGGCGGCGTATTTTGAGGTGACAGGATATTTCCATTACAAAGAGCTTATGCCAGGCACCATCGACACCGTAGCACGCTCAATGAAATGGAGCTTAGGCTCGGGCGAGGCCGACAATCTGTACAACACCAGCACCAACATGCCGTATTATGTGATAAGCTATACCCCATCAGCTTTATATACATTGTTGGAAAACGACGACTATCTGAAAAACAACAGTCCGGTGGGCGTGCAGCGTTGGTTTGAAGATTTCGAGTTCAGCGTCAGCGCAACAGGCAACGATTTGTACAACTACTATCTCGTGACCAATTCGGCGAGTGCCATCCAGGATGTGCCGAATTACACAAACGTGGAAAACGGGATGGGAATCATGTCATCGCGTGTCACCAAGTCTCTTAAGAAGCCGGTTCAGGAAACAACGAGAAAGAAAATCATAGAACGCTTCGAGAATTACGGCTTCATCAACGACCCAAACAGATAGACGGGTGACATTTTGTCAGTTTTCTTCTTTTGGCATAATTTTTGCACGGCTTTGTCAGAAAATGACAAAAAAGTGAAATAAAAAAATAGGAGATTAAAATTATGTCAAAAATCATTGGTATAGACTTAGGAACAACAAACTCATGCGTTTCCGTTATGGAAGGCAATGAGCCGGTAGTTATTCAGAACAGCGAAGGACACCGCACCACACCGTCGATAGTGGCGTTCACCGACAACGGCGAGCGTAAAGTTGGCGAGCCTGCCAAACGTCAGGCCATCACAAACCCATTGAGAACCGTTTATTCAATCAAACGTTTCATGGGCGAGACGTACGACAAGATGCAGAGCGAGATAAGCCGCGTGCCTTATAAGGTAGTCAAGGGCGGCAACAACACGCCGCGCATCGACATCGACGGCAAGCTCTACACCCCGCAGGAGATCTCGGCAATGGTGCTTCAGAAGATGAAGAAGACCGCCGAGGACTACCTCGGACAGCCTGTCACAGAGGCCGTCATCACAGTGCCGGCATACTTCAGCGACTCACAGCGTCAGGCCACCAAAGAAGCCGGCGAGATAGCGGGTTTGAACGTGCGTCGTATCATCAACGAGCCTACGGCTGCTGCTTTGGCATACGGCTTGGACAAGAAGAAGAGCGACGTGAAAGTTGCGGTTTATGACCTCGGAGGCGGCACATTCGATATCTCAATCTTGGAATTGGGCGACGGCGTGTTTGAGGTAAAATCGACCAACGGCAACACCCACCTCGGCGGCGACGACTTCGACGAGAGAATCATCAACTGGCTCGCTGAAGAGTTCATGAGAGACGAGAGCATCGACTTGCGCAAAGACCCGATGTCGCTACAGCGACTGAAAGAAGCAGCTGAGAAAGCTAAGATCGAGTTGTCGGCTTCGACAGAGACCGAAATCAACCTGCCATATATCACAGCCACGCAGAGCGGACCGAAGCACTTGGTGCGCAAGCTCTCAAGAGCCAAGTTCGAGCAGCTGTGCGACGACCTCATCCAGGCCACCATCGAGCCATGCCGCAAGGCTTTGGCAGACGCAGGCTTGAGCGTGAGCGACATCGACGACGTCATCTTAGTGGGCGGCTCTACACGTATCCCTGCCATACAGAACATAGTGCGCGACTTCTTCAAGAAAGAGCCGTCAAAGGGCGTGAATCCGGATGAAGTGGTGGCTATAGGCGCCTCAATACAAGGTGGCGTTTTGACAGGCGAGGTGAAAGACGTGCTGTTGCTCGACGTGACACCGTTGTCACTCGGCATCGAGACCCTCGGCGGCGTGATGACAAAGCTCATCGAGAGCAACACCACCATCCCGTTCAAGAAATCGGAGGTGTTCTCGACAGCTGTCGATAACCAGCCATCGGTGGAGATCCATGTGTTACAAGGCGAGCGTCCTATGGCGAACCAGAACAAGACCATCGGCCGTTTCAACCTCGACAACATCCCGCCGGCGCCAAGAGGAGTGCCGCAGATTGAGGTGACATTCGACATCGACGCCAACGGCATCTTGAACGTGAGCGCGAAAGACAAGGCCACAGGCAAGACACAGAGCATCCGTATCGAGGCATCGTCAGGCTTGAGCGACGACGAAATCAAGAGGATGAAGGCAGAGGCCGAGGCCAACGCCGACGCCGACAAGAAGGAACGCGAGCGCATCGACAAAATCAACGCCGCCGACGCCATGATTTTCAACACCGAGAAACAGCTGAAGGAATATGGCGACAAGCTGCCTGCCGACAAGAAAGGCGAGATAGAGAGTGCACTCGAGAAGCTGAAGACAGCCCACAAGGCGCAAGACATCGCCGGCATCGACGCCGCCATGAGCGAGATGAACGGCATCTGGCAGAAGGCATCAGAGGAGATGTACAAGAACGCCGGCGCTCAGGGCGGACAGCAAGGACCTTTCAACGGTCAACAGGGACCTCAGAATCCTAATCCGGGCAACGGAGGAAAAGACGACGAGGTGACAGATGTGGATTTTGAGGAGGTGAAGTAAGACTTTAGACTTTAGACCTTAGACTTTAGAGAGGATGTCGTTGAAACGGGCGGCATCCTTTATTTGTTTGTAATATAATTTTTCTTATCTTTGCACCGATAAATAATATTTACGATGGGTATTACGATAGGTCTTTTGATTCCGTTGTTGGGCACTATGCTTGGGGCGGCGTTTGTTTTTTTCATGAAGAGGGAGATGTCGTCGCGGCTGCAGAAGTCGCTGCTTGGCTTCGCCTCTGGTGTGATGGTAGCCGCCTCGGTGTGGTCGCTGCTCATCCCATCTATTGAGATGCGGTCTGACAGCGGTGTGTGGGCTGTGATGCCTGCCGCCATAGGCTTCCTTGCCGGCATGGCGTTTCTGCTGCTTTTAGATGAGTTGACGCCACACCTTCATTTAGGTTCCGACCGGCCGGAGGGACCACGTTCGAAGCTGTCGCGCACAGCCATGCTCACTCTTGCCGTCACTTTACACAACCTCCCTGAGGGCATGGCGGTAGGCGTAGTGTTCGCCGCCGCGTCGCAAGGTGCCGAGGGCGTGACGTTAGCCAGCGCCGTGGCAGTGTCGCTCGGCATCGCCATACAAAACATCCCTGAAGGTGCCATCATCTCCATGCCGATGCGCGCCGAGGGCAACAGCAAGTGGCGTTCGTTCCTCATCGGCAGCGTGAGCGGTGTGGTGGAGCCGTTAGGCGGTCTCGCCGTGGTGCTTCTCGCCTCGCTGCTGACACCTATCCTGCCCTACATGCTCTCCTTCGCCGCCGGCGCCATGTGCTATGTGGTGGTCGAAGAGCTGATACCGGAAGCCTCGTCGGGCGAGCACTCCAACCTCGGCACCATAGGCTTCGCCATCGGCTTCGCGCTGATGATGGTGCTCGATGTGGTGATGGGATGAGAGACTGCAATTCAAATATATTGTCACCTGTATGTGATTTAATGACAATGAAAAACTAATTCATTCTTAGTTTTTATATAACTCAATGATTTTTAAACGGTATAGATATTCATAACGGGCTTGCAGCAAATCGGATTCGGCTTTATGGAATCGGGTCTTACTCTCATTCAGTTCCAGCAGGGTCTTTTTTCCCATCTCGAAGCCGGCTTTGATGTATTCGTAGGCGGCTCGCGATGCATCCAAACTGTTTTCCATGGCTTCCATCTTCTGCTTGGCTGCCTTGGCATTGCCGTAGGCTTGTCGAATCTCTTTCCGCAGGGATTTCTCCACGTTTTCAAGGTTAAGCTGTTGTTCATCGATAGAGAGTTCGGTCATTTTCACTTTATATTTCGTCTTCATCCCATTGAAAATAGGGATATTAAGCGAAACTCCGAGTTGTACCCTACTATTGCGTTTCAGTTGCTCATCAATCGGGGTGTTAGGATAGTTATCGGAAAAATAATGATAGAGTCCGTTGGAATAGCCGGCGTAGAAGTCCAATGAAGGATACCACGCTGACTTTGAGGCTTTCAGGTCGTAATGGCTCTTTTGCAGTCGCAGTCGGGCGGCTTCCATGACAGGCTGGTTCAACAAGGCTTGTGTGACGGTGGTTTGTGGTGCATCAAGTTCTTCATTTTGACCTGCAAAGAAAGATTCGGGGGAACTTACTTCAAAATCTTCATCGTCTTCAATTTCAAGGGTTTGCATCAATGAAAGCAGATTGAGTGCCAAATCCGTCTCGGTTTGGGTAAGATTCGACTTGTCGGAGGCGAGTTGGGCTCTACTTTCGTACACATCGGCTTCAGCAACGCGACCGCTTTCAAAGAGTTGTTGGGTCTTTTCCAACTGCTCAGCGGAGAGTTCCATTTGCCTGCGGGCGATTTCCACCATCTCTTTGCCGTAAAGCACTTGCATGTAATAGGCTATCACGTTGAGTTTGAGGTTGAGTTTTGCCGCTTCTTGGTCCATCTCAGTGGCTTGCAGGTTCAAGGCATCGGCTTTGGCGGTGTTATAAAGGTTCAAACCCTGAAACAACGGCACGGAAACATTAGCACCAAACGAGGCCGAAGATGAGTTGTCAGACACATAAATACCTGTGTAAGAAGGCGATTGACCGAAACCGAAATATTCACCTGCATTGGCATTCAATGTGGGAAGCCAAGCGTTTTTGCTCATTTTCCACTGATATTCAGCCTGTTGCCATGCCATTTTGCTCTGGCGAAGGTCAAGGTTGTGCTCGAAGGCATAGGCAATACACTCGTCAAGCGTCCACACTTTTTGGGCTTGACCGCCAATAACGGTCGCCATAAGTAGCGTCAAAAGAAATACCCTTTTCATAGTCATTCGATTTTTTCGTTTCCACGTATTTTGTCTCCCACTTGAAGTCCCTCGGTGACAACGATATAGACACCATCCGAAAGACCTACTTTAACGTATTGTTTCTCAAATTGTTGCGGAGTATCTTCCTTAACACAGCGATACACAAAGGTCTCGCCGTCTTCGTAACTGATGCAGCTTTCGGGCACAACAACGGCACCTTCAGCACGCTCGAGTATGATTTCGGCATTTGCGGAATAACCAGCCCTCACAAAGACATCCTCAGGCAAAATGGCACGTGCTTTCATCTCAAAAAAGACGGCACCGCTTTCTTGAGTGCCTTTTGGTGCGATATATTCCAACTCGGCGTTGAACTTGCGGTCGTTCATAGCCCCGATGGTCAAGGTGATAAGCATTCCCTCGTGGATTTTTCCGACTTCAGTTTCATCGAGTTTGCCTTTGAAAATCATGTCTTGCATGTTGGCGATGGTCGCGATAGTGGTACCATCATTGAAGGTGTTGGAGTTGATAACCGAGTTGCCCACTTTTACGGGGATGTCGAGAATCATACCTGAGATAGTTGCCTTGATTTTGGTATTACTGTAGCCAGCCGTACTTTTCGAAATGCCTTCCTTAATGATGTTCAGCTGGTCTTTGGCATTGTTGAGACTCTCCTTCGCCTGCTGGTATTCTAATTGCGACTTTTCGAACTCTTCAGTGGAAATCAAGCCTTTAGCCTTCAGATTTTCCTGACGATAGTAGGTTTTTTCCACATTGTCGAAGTTCATTTTAGCCACACGCACCTGCGACTCGGCAGCGGAAAGGTTGCTCACATCGGGGATAACTTTCACCACGGCGATGACTTCACCCTGCCGGACGTACTGTCCGGGTTCTTTGAGGATTTCTGAAATTATGCCCGAAACCTGCGGCTTCATGGCAACCTCGTCGCGCGGGTCGATTTGTCCTGTGACCACGGTCGATTTCTGAATGGTATCGATTTTCGCTTCCACAATTTCATACTTGACCTCTTGAGGTTTTGATTTCTTGTAGAGATAGACGAAAGTCCAGACAACTCCGACTCCTAACAAGATGAAAAACAGAATTTTGAAAAACTTCTTCATTTTATTATAGTTTTATGATTATCATTGCTAAGTATTTAATACGTATGAATCCGTGAAATATGTAGTTTATTTTTCATGGTAATTATTCCTCCCTGATAGCATCAATCGCCTTAATCTGTATGGCTCTCAAAGCGGGCAGAACTCCTGCAAGTAAGCCGGAAATGACGACTATAATCGTAGCCGCCACAGCTGCCTTAAAACTCATGTTCGGGTCTTGGAACATCATTTTGTCGCCAGGCATGTTGGAGGTAACCATTCCCACGATTGCCATGATACCTACGCCTATGCACATGCCGACCAATCCCGCCAAAGTGGTAAGCAGCAGGCTCTCCGACAGCACTTGACCGATAATATATTTCGGCTTGGCACCGATAGCACGCCTCACGCCAATCTCGCGGGTGCGTTCTTTCACCGTTACCAGCATAATGTTACTTACGCCAATAATGCCCGACATCAACGTTCCCAAGCCCACAATCCAAATAAGGATGTGAATGCCAAAGAACAAGCCTTTGAAAGCCTTGAAAATCTCCGTGAGGTTAAACGACTCGATGGCTTCTTTGTCGGTAGGCGCAATGTCATGCCGCTGCTTGATAAGCTGCTTGATATCCTCTTCGATGCTTGGGACGGGCGTATCGTCGTCAGCCACAAAAGCGAAGAACCCAATTTTGTCGCCCAAGGCGAAGACCTGTTGCATGGTAGTGAAAGGCAAGATGACCGACTCATCGACGATGCCGTTGATTTGGACGTTCTCGGTGTATGAACGCACTACGCCCACCACTTGGAAGTAGATTCCATTGACTTTTACCATCTTGCCAATCGGATCCTCGCCTTTTTCAAACATAGTTGTATAAACTTTCTTGCCCAACAGGCACACCTTGCGGTTGGTGGCGATGTCTGTGGCGTTAATGAAACGGCCCTTTATGATTTTCGACTTCTCAATATCGTTGTACTCAGGCAACACGCCTTTCACCGTGAAACTGCCGCCGCGACTGCCATAGACCACGTTCTTGTCCTCGCTCGACCACACGCTGGCCTCGGGAGAAATGGCTTTGATACAAGGAAACGCTTCCCTGACAGCCTCAAGATCAGCCATTTGCATTGACCATGAGCGGCCTTTTTGGTAACCTTTGTACGGTTCGCTGGTTTGACTTACAAAGAAGAATCCCGTGTTGGGCGTCACACCTTCCACCTGCCTCATCAGGCCGTTCTCGAAGCCGTTTCCCGTTGAGGTAAGAATGACAAGAAGGAATATGCCCCAGAACACGCCGAAAGCGGTCAACAAGCTGCGGGTCTTGTTGCGCGTGATGGTCTGCCAAATCTCGTGTATGCCGTCGAAGTCGAACATGATACGTGGTTTTATCGATAATTTATAGCTTCAATAGGTTTGATTTTCACTGCATTACGAGCAGGGAAGAAGCCTGCCAGCATGCCACACACAATGAGTAGTGCTGTAGCCATCAGCACAATGCGGATGTCGATGGCCGGGACGATGTTCAATGAAATGGATTTGCCCTCCTGTACCTTGCTCAAGATATTGCCTCCTACTTCAGCAACCACCATACCGAGCCACATCCCGATGTATCCGAAGATGGTCGTAATAATCATTGACTCGGTGACGATGGAAGTCAGTATCGAGCGTGACTTGGCTCCAATGGCCTTGCGGATGCCTATTTCGTTAGTGCGTTCCTTCACGGTGATGCGCATGATGTTGCTCACGCCAACGATGCCCGAAATGAGCATGGCGAATCCGATAATCCAGATGAAAAGCTCCAATGTGTGAAGAATCTTCATGGTTTGACGGTATTCCTCCTGGGAACTAAGAATGTAAATGGCCGCTTGGTCGTCGGGGTCAAACTCATGCAAGTGTGCAAGTTGGGTTCTCAGATAGTCGGTGTACGCCTCGTTGTCCTCATTGGTTTCCAAGCCTTTAGTTGTGAAATGTAACATATAGTAATGACGCTGATTGGTGATTTTCTTCAAGGTGGAAAAAGGAACGTAACCGTTGCTGCCATTGGAATCAACATCTCCCTCCCAAACGCCGACGATTTTGAATGCTATACCATTGATGATGACAAATTGGCCAAGAGGGGAGGCTTCTTCATCAAAGAGTTTATTGCACAATGACTTGTCGATGACGATATACTTCTCTCTGTTTTTCTCGTCCAGTTCGTTGACAAAACGTCCCTCCGACATTTTGATGGTGTTTATTTCCTTGAAAACAGGTTTTACTCCTTGCAAGAAAATACTGCCCGATTTATCGTTGAAGGAGGCAAAGCCGTTCAAATAGATACGTGGCGAAACTTGGTCCACATTTCTGAATCCATTTTCTAAAAACCGTATATCCTTGTCGTTGAACCTGATGGAACGATTTGTGCCATGCCCCATGTAAGGCTTTGAAGTCTCGCCACCATAAATCATATAAGTGTTTTGGGATTTGTCGCTGAACTCTGCGCTGATGCCATTCATGATGCCGTTACCGGCAGAAAGCAATACAATGAGTATAAAGATGCCCCATGAGATGGCAAATCCCGTGAGGGACGTCCTCAACTTGTTGCGGCTCAATGCCATGATTATTTCCTGCCAGAAGTCCATTATTTGATGTCGCTATTAAGGTTTATTGTATCAAAGTCATTGATTTCGATATCTTCTATGACTCCGTCTTTCAAGTGTATGATTTTGTCGGTACGTAAGGCGATGCCTCTTTCGTGGGTGACGATGACCATGGTTATGCCTGTGTGGTGGACTTCACGGAGAATCTGCATCACTTCGGCGGAAGTCTTGCTGTCCAAAGCGCCGGTAGGTTCGTCAGCAAGGATGATTTTCGGCTTTGTCACCAAGGCACGAGCCATCGAAACGCGTTGCTTTTGTCCGCCAGAGAGTTCATTCGGGTAGTGGTCAGCCCATTCCTTCAGTCCGAAACGCTCCAGATACTCCATGGCGAGTTGGTTGCGCTTCTTTCGGTTCACATTCTGATAGTACAATGGCAAAGCCACGTTTTCCATAGCCGTCTTGAAAGGAATGAGGTTGAACGACTGAAAAATAAAGCCTATCAATTGGTTACGCATGTCGGCAGCTTGGTTTTCCGTTAGATTTTTCACCAACTTGTCGTTCAGGTAATAGTCACCTGAGTCGTAGTTATCAAGGATGCCGAGAATATTGAGCAAGGTCGATTTTCCCGAGCCCGAGGCCCCCATGATGCTGACCATCTCCCCTTCTTCGATATGGAGATTGATGCCTTTGAGCACATGGAGCGGCTGCGCACCAAAATAGGTCTTGTTGATGTTTTCTAATCGAATCATTGTTAAATCATTATTTAATTACAGGTATATCTATGCCAAACAATAGTAGTACGTAAATACTCCGCTTTTGTTACATTTTGATGAAAACAATTGTAACTTTTTATTTTTTCTTGACAACCTGTTTTGTTAGTTTTTTGCATAATACTTTTGTGTTAGTGTAGTAGTTTAATAATACACTACAAAAATACAACTTTTTTTGATACTGTCAAGAGGGGAAACGATTTTTTTTGATTTTTTACGTTGTAGAGACGTTGCTCGCAACGTCTCTACAACTGGTTAACCATAGGTTTTTAGGGCTTTACGTATGTGTTGCGCATGTTCCGTCACCGAAACCGATAACTTGCCCGATTTCTTCGTAGCTCATGTTTTCGAGTCAAAGCAGGATGATGACCCTATCCACCACGCCAAGATTGTTGATGCGGCGTGAACGTAACGCAGTGGCTGAAAGCTAAAAGCCGCCGTCAATCATTACAACCATTCAAAAGCTTTTGCAAGAGCGTGGAACTTGATACTATACATATCATCGGAGACCTGTGTTCCCGCGCCGTATGCGTCCCACGCATGGAAACAGCCGGGGAATACATGAAGTTCTGTCGGAACTCCGGCAAGCATGAGCTGCTGCGCATAGTAAACGGTCTCATCGCAGAAAGGATCGCTTCCGCCAACTGCAAGGAATGCAGGAGGAAGGTTCGAGAAATCCGTCGCACGGGCCGGAGCGGCGTAATAAGGAACCTCGTCGCCTTTCAAGCCGCCGAGGTACATATCCCACATACCAATACATCCCGCCCGATTGGAAATGCGGTTGTCGGTGATCTGCTTGGATGTGCTGTCGAGCCTGTCGTCAATCATCGGGTAGATAAGGCACTGGAAAGCAATGCGCGGGCCGTTCTCATCACGAGCCTTTAGTGCCACAGCCGCCGAAAGGCCGCCGCCCGCGCTACCGCCCATGATGATGATCTTTTCAGGATCGCCGTGATATTCTTTGATATGATCGTGAATCCACAGTAGTGTTGCGTAGCAATCCTCAAGAGCTGCCGGATAGGGATGCTCCGGTGCAAGACGATATTCAGGGGATATGTAGAGATAACCAAGCTTCTTTGCGGCCTCAGCCATGAGCGGCGCGGCGTCTTCGGCGGTGCCATAGAACATTCCGCCGCCGTGAATGTCCAAAACGACGGGGTAAAGCTTGCCTTCCTCGGGTTTCGGCTGAACAATATACTGCTTAATCTCCCCAGCCGGTCCGGGAATGCTCAGGCGGGTAACCACAAGGTCGGGGTCGTCTCCAATCTCTGCCATTTCCGGCATGACAATGGACTGACGAACCAGAACTGCGGTTTCCGCATTCAGCACCATGTCGTTTTCGGGCATGTTGTTGTAAATCGCTCTCAGATCGGGATGAATACAAGTCGTTTTCTTGTTTTGTTCTTTACAGTTTTCCATGATGTTTGAATTTTAAGTTAATACATTTTTTTCTGTCAATTGACTTTGCAAAGATAACGATAATCAGTCACACCGTCATTACTCAAAAAGGTAGAACTGACGGTCAGATTAATGGCCGACACTTTATATTTGAAAAAAAAATTATTGCTGTCCGATAAAATCCATCAGTCGGGCGAACCAAAAGCAGGGGTTTGTTACAGGAAAGCCTGCCAAACCCCTGCTTTTTCAGGAAATGTATTCCCTCAAGGCCTTCACGTAGCTTTCGAAAGCGTCGATTCCGGCTTGCGTGATTTTGCAGGTGGTGCAGGGCATCTTGCCTTTGAAGCCCTTCTCGACGGTGATGTAGCCCGCCGCGCTAAGCTTGTCAATCTGCACGCTGAGGTTGCCCGAGGTCGCGCCGGTTTGTTTCTTGAGATAGCTGAAATCCGCCTGGCCCACTTCGGCCAATATGGACATCACCGCCAATCTCAGCTCCGAATGGAGGAGCGGGTCTAACTTAGGGAACATAGGCTACTTGTTTTGAAGTTTCATGACGAATCCTGTCGCAAGCAGCAAGATGCCGCCCAAGGTGAAAACCAACAGCTGCGCTTCGCTCTTCACGAGCATGGCAAAGACCGCCCCGCCGACGCCCAAAAGGAAGCCGCAGACGATGATGAGCCGGTTCTTCAGCAGCACACCCGACATGCACTCGGCCAAGCCCATGATGATGACGATGATGAGCGTCACGTTCATGGGCACCAAGAAGACGGCAACGGCGCTGAGCGTGATGGCGAAGGCACCGAACACCGACCACACTGCGCCGAGCATCTTGCTCACCTCGTTCTGCGGGACGGCGGTCTTGTTTTTGCCCATCAACGCGGCCACCGGGTAGCCGACGAGCGGCATCGCGAACCACAGGAAGTTCCACTGCGGCTTGCCGGTGAGATGCCACAAGAGATAGATGGCGAGTGAGGTCAGGGTGAGAAGCGTACCCCAAAGCACGAAATACTTGGCGCTGTTGCAAAGGATGCTACGCCGGTTGTTGTTCAGCGTGACGCTGATCAGGTCGAGGCTCTCTTGAGCCGTCATTTCCTTGTCTTGTTCTTTACAGTTTTCCATGATGTTTGAGAATTTTAAGTTAATACATTTTTGTTCCTATCAATTGACGTTGCAAAGATAAACAAGTTTATAATATAAACTACATAAAATTTTAAATTTTTTTTGAAAAAAATCGTATTTTGTTGATTATCAACAATGAAAAATTTTTTTATTTGTTAGCATAAAAATTGATAATTTTATGTAATTTTGCGGTTAATCAACGGAATAGTAACGCAAAACAATAAAGTAGGTAGAAGTAAATAGCGAGAATTACATATAAAACATAGCATTGAGCTAATCTTGGCACTTAAAAACTGGACACTTTTAAGATGTATAAACCAAGAACAAAGCACAGTGTTCACGTGTAAGCGTGGGCTTTGTTTAGTTATTAGTTGGTTTATACAGGTAGTCCAGAAATCCTTAAGTGCCGATGAAAGCTAAGAAGTTCGCGCTTAACTTTTTGTGGAAAAACGAAGCTGTATGTTAGACACAATAGTAAACAATCCCTTTAGAATCCTCGGCGTTTATGCCAACGCCCGACCTGCCGACATTGTGTCGAACTGCGATGACATGGAGGCTTATTTGGCTATCGGCCAAGGCGTGTCGTTCGACTTGGATTTCAACAACCTCATGCCAGCGGTAAAAATGATATAGCTAATGAAAAACGCTCTCATTCAACATATCAAACAAGTATTTGAAGCGCTGCAAATCAAAGCAGAGTATTCTGTGTACGATTCTGCAAATGATTCATTTCCTGATTGGTTACAGGACATAGAACTAACGCATGAGTTTGTTGTATGTTGCAGTGATTCGTTTGAAAAAGACAAATTGCAGGAGTTTATCCATAAGGACATCTTCAAAGTTGGCAATCATTACTATTGGTTTGAAGGAGACAGAAAGGAATGCCCAACGCAAACCGACGATATTGTTATTGAACCTATTGTTGAAATATCTCGTTTTCAACCAAAAGAAAATCTCAAGGCTAAAACAAGATTACCATCATGGCTCGACAATTTCATATTTAATAATCTCCATGCCGAATATGCACCCGATTATCAAAGATTTGAATACAACCTCGACCTTCAACACGAAGATAATCAGAAGTATTTAGGAACCTACTTTCCAAGGAGTTATGCCGAAACATTCTGTATTTTCGACAACCTTTTCTGCAACGAAACGCTGAAATCAAAATTTGCACAACTAACAGAAGTAAGTGTTCTTTCTGTCGGCTGTGGAACGGGCGGCGACATTATGGGCTTACTTACAGTTATCAACAAGCATTTTGCCTCAATTAAGAAAGTGAATGTCCTTGCCATTGATGGAAACAAAGATGCCCTCGATATATTAACTCAAATAATACAGCAATTTAATTGTCAATTCCGCAAAGAGGTGGCTCTCATCACAAAACAAGTTGTCTTTGACAAAATCACCTCTGTTGATACGACTTCCTCTTTCGATTTTATCATCACATCAAAAATGATAAATGAAATCATCAATCGAGGAAAAGGGCATTTGGACAATTCGTATTACGATTTTGCCGAAGCCTATGTCCCTTTGACAAAAGAGAATGGAATTCTGATGATATTAGATGTGACCACAAAAGTCGGTGTTTCGGAGTTTTGTCCAATTCTATTGAACAGACAGATAAACCGATTTGTTCACGAACATTCAGATTTCGTTTCTATCATCCCAATTCCTTGTGCGGATAAAGAGAACTGCCAGGCGCAATGCTTTTCACAAAAGGAGTTCTCTGTTACGCATTCAAAATTTGCAAACGACAAAAGTCGGGTTGCCTATCGAATAATTGTACGGACAGCTTTGTCGCAAGAAATACATTCTCGTAGGTTGGACACGCAATATCAAATTCAGCCGGACAGGTTCTGCGGACAAGGTCCTCTAATCGCAGACGGATTCTTTTTGCCAAATACCATTCTCGCTGTAAACGAAAAATCCGCCAACAATGAGCCAGTTAGGGCGACTATAGAACAATCCGAAGCCACACAAATAATAGAAGAACTCACGGCTGGAAGTACACAAATAATAGAAACGTCCAAAGAGGAAGAATCGATAAGCACACAACGGCCAAAACAATTAGGCGAAGCATACGTAATTGACACCAATGCGTTTATCTATGCTCCCAATATTATAGAAAAGATTGCGGAAGACTGTTCGATATTTGTTTCTGCCAAAGTGGTAGATGAACTTGATCACAGAAAAGATGTAACATCGGGCAATGACAAGAAAAAGGCTCAAAAAGCATTGAAGTCCATAAACATGGCGATCTCAAACGGGCGTGTTCAAACCATTACTTCCGATGCCAGATTGCTACCATCCGATTACGACCGTCGCTCCCCCGACAATCTAATCCTATCGGTTGTCTTGAAATTGAAAAAACAAGGCTACACACCCATACTCGTTACCTCTGACAATGGATTTCAAATAAAAGCAAAAACATTGAAAATAAAAACTATACCTTACACAAAGATTAAATCAAAAATTTAAATAGTATGGCAAAAAGAAATTTTTATGTAAAAGACTCTGAACTTGATGATTATCAAGTTAAAATTATCAACAAAAGAACTGATAATTCTTTTATTGTTAAAGGTTGTGCGGGTAGTGGAAAATCAATACTTGCCCTATGGAAGGCAAAGCAAATACAGAACGACAATAGGGGGACTTATCAAATCATTGTTTTTACGAAAGCATTGAAACAATATATGGCAGACGGCATTTCTCAAGTTGGCATTAATAGTAGCAATGTAGATTATCTGTGGAATTATGAGAATCGTAGAGGGTGCCCCTCATCGGATTACATTATTGTTGATGAAGCCCAGGATTTCTCAAAAGACGACATTTTGATGTTTAAATCAAAAGCTCGAAAAGCCTTGTTGTTATACGGTGATTCAGCTCAGCAATTGTACAAGTTTATCCAAGATAAAGAGACAATCTCTATGGAAGAAATGGCTATTGTCACAGGTTTTCAAACAGAACAACTTGTTTTTAACCATAGGCTCCCTAAAAAAATTGCCAGAGTGGCCGAATATATCAATAGTGTAAACGATGATTTGGAAGGCCGTTGCCGAAATGAAGGAGTTGAACAGCCATACATTTTTGAAATGGACTCTTTTAATCAACAATTAGATAAAGTTGCGGAAATTATTAGAAACAGGCATTTTGAGGATGTGGGCATTCTTTTCCGCCACAATGCAGATGTAGAGCGAGCCTATAATTACCTTAGAACAAAAGGATTAACTGTTGAAGCAAAATTCGGTCAAACTATGGATTTGAATTTCGGTTCAGACAACCCTAAAATAATGACATATCATAGTGCAAAGGGACTTCAATTTGAGGCTGTTTTTATTCCTGAATGTACCTGTTCAGATGAAGACAGCAGAAACGCACTCTATGTCGCCATTACGCGAACATATCAATCCCTATACATATTACACTCAGGAAACCTTTCGAGTTTCTTTGATGATGTTCCAACGAATTTATACAAAACATCACTAAACAACACCGAAGAGCTATGATTCCGAAAAAGTTATATATACCGACATCAACGCTCAACTTCAACAATATAATGTCGAGCGAATCTATCTCTCCTGTAGCATTCTATGTTCATAGAAAATTTGGCTATAAACGGTTCTACAAGGTTGCGCCGAACAACTTTGACAATTTAATTTTGCTGTACGACAAATATCCAGTCTTTGACATTAACGACAAAGAGCTGGAGAATTACCCTTTGGTGATTGAGATTGATACACAAACGATACCAGATGGCTATATTCAAGAAAAGGATAGCATATTCTATACACACAGGACACTGTATCTTAACCCTTTTTCAACTCGAATAATATTCAGAACAGAGCCAGAGAGGACAACATCCTTATCAAAGGCGGAACCCAGCATAGAAAGCAAATTGATTCCGTTGTATCAAGGTCAATTTGTTGTTTTATCCGATGAAATTGAGACGTTTAATTGGACTCCAATAAACCTTGATGATTTGCCTGAATATGACAATAACGCCGTTTCGTTTGACATTGCCACCAACAAACTCAAAGGCATGCTTTACGGTTATTTGTTGGGTGCCAATAGTTCCTCTTCCAATGAGGTTGTTTCTCTGAAAAGAAAGGTAAAGGAGTTACGTAATGTGTTGTCAGCTATATTAGCAAGTCCCGACGGTCACGCCACGCATTTTCAAGAACGGCAATTAAATGATATATACAACAGCATCAATCAGAGCCTCTATGCACTCAGTGGCGTGCAATCGCGTGTCAATGAAATTATAGCTCAAAAAATCGAGCATTACAATGCTCCTGCATTTGTGGATATACTTAAAGGTGAAGGTTTCTATAACGAATGGTTTAATAAGCAAGTATCGCAACTCAATATTCGTTACTATCAAATAACGCCTTTCTATTTGTCTTCCCAATCAACGGATAAAGTTGCGGAACTCGACAAATATATTGAAGACATAGAAAATGCGATACGTGTATATGATGTCAAAACAAAACTGGACATATCAAAGTTGCCGATTGTTCAGAACCATCGTATTGTAGAAATCCCCGATCAGAAGGAATTTCTCTCCGTACTATTTAATGAATATTTGAGCGAGGCTTGGAATGGCACGGAGTTTTTGTCGTCTCGTTACGATTTTGCCAAAGCTGGTGGAAAGCTTTTCCGCGAAATAGCTGGCGACAAATGGGAAAACAGTCCAGCAAGAACTTATATCAACTCGTTGCTGAAAAACTTGAATGAATATGCTGAGTTTGACATTAATAGTACCGATTCGGATGTTTTGAAATCTTTTGCCGCTTTCTGTCAAAAGGGCGAAAGTGACATTGATAAGTTGGGCGACTATCTTATTTCAAATGGTATTGGCGATTTCCGCATTGCATTTGCCCTTTGGGGACTTGTCTTTGGCTATGCTGAAATGCCCAAAACACTTACCAATGAGTTGTTTGAGAATCAAGACGAGAAATATATTTCTGAATGTTACAAATACATTCACAAACAAATGCATGGTGTTGAATTAGAAGGTACTCTGGATAGAACGCCAAAGAATGAACAAAAGCACATGGGCATTTGGGAAGGAGTGAAAGATATAGGCAAAAAGCTTATGGAGCCGTTTACGGGAAAATCAGGCGAGCAAACACGAGAGCCGGAGAGTCCAGCGACAAAACAAGATCAATTGGAGCATAGCACTGTTTTCATTCCTGAAGAACTCGTACCCATGTTCAGCAGTGAGGCATTCAAAAAATTATCACTCCCGGCGCAGCAATATTTCAAAACTGAAAGTTTGAAATTATACGCTGGGAGAATAGACAAGGCATATATCGAGGCATTGAAAAATCTTGAGTATCCAAAATCGAAAACCAACTGGCAAAACGCTATAAAAGTTTTGAATCAAAAGCAGAGGAAGACAATAGCCAAAATGAATACGGATACGTTATCCCTTTTCCCTGTTGCATCTACGGGATTGTTCCTGACGGATTTTGATTTCTTAACAAACAGCACTGAGTTTAGGAATCTTGTATCAGCTGTGAGAGGTTGGAAAAATGATCTGAAATGGTTTATTGATGCCCATAATCCAAACCATGAGGATTATAAGTACTATCAAGGCAAATCTACTGACAACGAGTCGGTAATCAAGCAATTTATATTTCTAAAAAAAGAGAAATATAAGAACACTGAAGGTTTTCTTAGAAGGACTTATTTAGAACAATAAAATAAGCGTACATGGAAGAACACTTTTTACTGAAATTAGCGGAGACATACACCAAATACGATGCCTCAATCATCGAGCCTTATTTGGCGGAAGACATGCATTACGCCTCAATGTGGGTGTTTCACGAAATGACATCCAAACAAGAATATATGGACTATCTTGTTGGCAAATTGCAAACAATGAAACAAACAGGCAAAACATTCGACTTTCAGATTGTCAACGGGAGAATGCACTCAAAAGCGTTGCTTGTTGATGCAGGTGCAGGTTTTGTAGTGAATTTCGATGAGCAAGGAAAGGTTAAAATGCTCAATATCACTGCACCCGAATTTTTCTAATGTTTAACAAATCAAATCATACTACAATGTTTAACTTTTTCAACAAGAAGAAGAAAGATCATGAGAACTATGATATACACTCAAATATCATTGAAGATCATCGCAAGTCTTTTTATAGACTTGGAGACATCAGACATCGCTCTATGGGCGGTGATTTAATGCTAAGCCCCTATGACGCAGAAGCCTTCTTTACTTATCCTGATGCTACTGTTCTACCGTTGTTGGCCAACACTGATAAAATCAACCGATTTTTGCCGGGACTTGGATTCTCTGATGAAACAACCACAAAGAAACGGTTAGAGGGGTTTATGTACAAGGCAGAAAAACAATTGGGCGTAACCTATGTGATACGAGAATCTAATGTGCCAATAGGAATGGTTATTGTCAATTCTCCTCTATACAACTCCCATGCAATCAATCTATCCATATGGACTATTGATTTTTACATCGCGGAAGCCTTTGAACATAAGGGAATAATGTATCAGTCAATTATTCGCGTCTTAAATGAAATGAAGACCGCTATGGATGCCTCAGTGGTATATGCATTGGTTGACAGAGATAATATTGATTGCAGAAAACTATTGGGCAATGGTCTATTTGAACAAGTAGATAATACTGGTTTCAATAATTCTGACACATCAAAAGAACCTCCTTTAGTTTTTATGATAGACTTGTCTAAAATCAACTTCATAAGAGGTTAGTAATGATAGTAACAAAGAACAAATATGGGGACAATAAAATCACAGCTTTTTACGTTATAGATAAGGATACACAAAGCATGAGTTTCTGAAACAAACAAAAATTATCGGAGTTTACATTACATCATACAAAGAATAATAGGCAGAATCCTTTCTGAAATATAATGCAGATTAAAAAAATCTGCCAATTTTGGCAAAAATATAATGAACACCTTGCGATAATCAAGATAAAATCGTATCTTTGCATTCTAAAACTGCCAAGATTGGCAAAAATTTAATGCTAACTATGGAGATAAAAAGAGACAGATACCTTAAACAACTGATAGAAAGCCGCCATAATGGCTTTGTCAAGGTGATAACTGGAATACGCAGATGTGGCAAGTCATACCTGCTGAATGTATTGTTCTATCATTATCTGATAGATAGTGGTGTGGCAGAAAACCATATCATCCGCGTCGATCTTGAAGACCGTTTGAACAAAGACTTGCGAAATCCCGACACAATGCTTCATTATGTCCACGACAGAATCAAAGACAATGAACTATACTACATTATAATTGACGAGGTGCAACTGATGGATGAGTTTGTGGACGTTTTGAACAGTTTTCGCCATATCAAAAATGCCGACACTTACGTAACGGGCAGCAATTCTCATTTTTTGTCGTCTGATATTCCAACAGAATTTCGAGGTCGAGGCGAGGTTATCCATGTAAATCCGTTATCTTTTTCGGAATTTTATTCTGCCATAGGAGGAGATAAGCAAGATGCTTGGCGCGAGTATTATACCTACGGAGGATTGCCTCTCATTTTGTCGTTCAATACCGAAGAGAAAAAGATAAACTATCTGAAAAACCTATTCGAAACGGTCTATTTGGCAGATATTATCGAACGTCATAACATCAAGAATGACAATGAAATGCGTGAATTGGCACTCATTATGGCTTCGATTGTCGGGACACCATGCAATCCCACGAAATTGTCGAACACATTCAAGAGCGTGAAAAATGTGAGCATCGGCAGTCAGACAATAGCAAAATATCTTTCATTTCTGTCAGAGGCGTTTCTGCTAAACAAAGCCATTCGTTACGACATAAAAGGAAAGAAATATATCAACACACTTTCAAAGTATTATTTTTCCGACTTGGGATTGAGAAATGCCCTATTGGATATGCGCCAGCAGGAAGAAACGCACATAATGGAAAATATTATCTACAACGAATTGATTACGAAAGGTTATAATGTGGACGTGGGAATGGTGGAAATAAAGAAACACGATAAAAACAACAAATGGACTCGCATCCAACTTGAGGTCGATTTCGTTGTAAATTATGGCAGTAAAAAATATTACATACAATCAGCGCTATCAATCCCAGACAGGGAAAAAGAGGAACAAGAATCTCGGTCGCTACTGAATATCAACGACTCCTTTAAGAAAATCATTGTCGTGAAAGACAACATCATGCCTCGTCGCAACGAAAAGGGCATACTCACTATCGGATTGTTCGATTTCTTGCTCAATGAGAATAGTTTAGACATATAATATTTGCTTATGCCCGAAAAAACAACCATAACTCTTCCTAACGGCACGAAAGTCGAAGCCTCTGCTCCCGTCATCATTTCGGCGAGCCGCAGCACCGACATTCCGGCGTTCTATGCCAAATGGTTCATCAACCGTTTGCGGGCTGGCTATTGCGTGTGGTACAATCCGTTCAATCAGAAACCGATGTATATTTCGTTCGAGAAATGCAAGGTGGTGGTGTTCTGGACGAAGAATCCGCGTCCGCTCCTGCCGTTGCTTCACGAACTCGATGAGCGCGGCATCCATTATTATTTCCAATTCACGCTGAATGATTATGAAGAAGAGGGCTTTGAGCCCAACGTGCCAAGTGTGGAGCAACGTGTGCAGACGTTCCGCCAACTGTCGGAGATGGTGGGCAAAGAGCGCGTGATATGGCGTTTCGACCCACTGATAGTTACGCCGCAACTCTCGCCTCGCGATTTGCTCATAAAAGTCTGGAATTTAGGTAATAAACTCAAAGGATTGACTGACAAACTCGTTTTCAGCTTTATTGACATCAACGGCTACTGCAAGGTGCAGAGCAATTTGGTGAAGGAGACCGACCAGTTCTCGAAAGAGAGCATCGGCCAAGCCGAGTTCACCTCGGAGCAGATGAACGAGATTGCCGACGGACTCGCCAAGTGCCGCGACCGTTGGAAATCGGAGGGTTGGAGCATTGAACTTGCCACCTGCGGCGAGAAAATCGACCTCGACAAATACGGCATCGCCCACAACCGCTGCATCGACGGCGAACTGATGAAACGCCTTTGGCCTAATGACGGGGAGTTGGTTTACTATCTTAACTATGGACGGTTGCCCGACAATGGCTCGTTGTTCGGAATGGACTTCAATCGTCCGCCATTGTCGCCCGAGAAATTGAAAGACATGGGGCAGCGAAAAGCATGTGGCTGCATGATGAGCAAGGATATTGGCATGTACAACACTTGTAATCATCTTTGCGTGTATTGTTATGCCAACACCAGCAAGGCAACCGCGATGAAAAATCACGAACGGCATGAATCGAAGCCTTATGGAGAATCCATCATGGGACAATAAAGCATCCAGTATTGTTTGCGACGGAACTATCATTAAACAAAAAGAAACTATGAAGTGGGTGTTAGCATTAGTGTTGCTTGTTTTTGTAGCAATTGGCTGTAATCAGGCAAACGATAAAGTCTCTGATTCAATATCAGTCATGCCTGAGAGTGAATCGGTTGAAGGACACCAAGTTTCTTGTGTAACTATCGAGGAGGCCGACAGCCTCACCGTCTATTACCCCAACTTCAGCCGCATCGACTTGGTGACGGGAACGATGCCCGACAAACTGGCCGACAGAATAGGTATTCCATAATAACCAGTACCGATTTTTCAGATGTAATGGACAAATGTAAGGCTGAAATCTTTGGGAATTCCTATATTTGCAGGGGATAAACAAAGGTCAAAGACTATGAACAAAAAGTTGCATTTGTGACTTGTATTCAGCTATTTAACCGTCGTTAGATTAATGACCGTTGCAAGCAATAAACAAATTTCAATACTATATGGTAATTTATTCTGTTGTGTAGAACAAAAAAAATAATATTTATTCTGTATTACAAAATAAAATTGTATTTTTGCAGTGTGTAAAATTTGAAACAGATGATAAGTAAAGAGTTGATAGAGAGTATTATAGCTGAAGGATACGAATATATCCCGAAAATCGACATCGTTCAACGTAACATTGTGTTGGAGGAGGCGGGCAACTATGTGTTTGTAGGGGTGCGTCAGGCGGGCAAGTCGTACACGCTCTACCACCAAATACAAACGCTATTGCAGAACGGCATTCCGATAGAGAACCTTGTGTACGTCAATTTCGACGATGAGCGCTTGCATGGCATGAAAGCCGACCAACTCGACCTGATAGTGCAGGCTAACTACAGTGTGCACGACACAAAGCCAATCTTCTTTTTCGACGAGATACAGAACGTGGAAGGATGGGAGAGTTTTGCACGAAGGCTCGCCAATCAGAAATATCAGGTTTATATCACCGGCAGCAACGCAAAAATGCTGAGCCGCGACATACAAACCGTTCTTGGAGGACGATATTTGGACGTCTGGGTGTATCCGTATGGCTTTGACGAGTTTTTGAGGGCCAACCAAGTCGATCTCGGCGCCAGATGGATGTATGGGCAGAAACGGGGCGAAGTGGAACGCGCTTTTCGCGAATATATGCTGTGGGGCGGATTTCCCGATCTGACACGTTTCAAAGAGAAGCGCACTTGGCTCAACAGCCTGTACAATCGTATTTTTTTCAACGACTTGGTTGTTCGCAACAAGATAAAAAACGAGGAGGCTCTAAGGCTGACTTTGCGTAAGTTGGCTGACAACATTTGCCAGCCGGTTTCCTACAATCGAATCTGCAACCTGATAAAATCCATCGGCGTGTCGTGCGGCACGGCCACCATCATCGAGTACATCGGACATTTCAAGGATGCTTGCCTCGTTTTCTCGCTGCAAAATTTCGCCTCGCGATTTGTAGAACGTGAGACAACGAAAAAATTCTACTTCGTCGATAATGGATTGCTCAATTTGTTTTTGACTGAAAACAACGCCGCACTTCTCGAAAATGTTTGTGCCATAACGCTATACAAGAGATTCGGCCGAGGGCTTTATTACTATCAGCATAACATTGAAGTCGATTTCTATATACCAGAGGAAGATATGGCCATTCAAGTGTCTTACAGCCTTTCCGACGAAAAGACGATGAAACGCAAAACGGATGCTCTTGCAAAACTTAACAAAATTCATCCTTTGCAGAAAGCCATCATTCTGACAATGAATGAAGAAATGACACTTAAAGCGAGAGGTTTGGACATAAACGTCATCCCGGTATGGAAATGGCTCCTTCAAAATCAAAATATATGACCGAAAACAATCACCATATATTACCACAACTTCAGCCGCATCGACTTGGTGACGGGCCAATTGCCCGACATCATGGTCGATGACGATGCGGATTGGAATGTGTCGTTTGAGAATATCAATCTGTCAGCCAATGGCATAGGGCTTTGATGTCAAGGCTCTTCAACCTTTGCATTGGTTTTCCTGTCTTCCTCACGAGGGTGCATCATTGACTTTCCCTGAAATTGGTTGACAGATTTGGGAGCAATACCAAAAGTAAAAATGGCCAAAAGACATAATATTTTCACACATTTTATTTGATTTTCCGATTTTTTATTACTTTTGCATATAAAATGACACTCCTATGAGAAAAAATTTTTTTGTCACGATTCTGATGCTGTTTGCCGTGTGGCAGACGGTGTTGTCGCAAGAAACGGTTACCAGTCCCGACGGACATCTTAAGCTTGATTTTGAAATGAATGACAGTGTGCCGTATTATTCGCTTTACCGCGACGGCAATCCTGTGGTGCTGCCCTCGAAGATGGGATTCACATTAGAATGGCGCGACGACCTCGCTCATGCCTTCGTCTTTAAAAACGTCGAGCGAAGCTCTTTCGACGAGGTGTGGGAGCCCGTATGGGGCGAGGAAGCGCATATCCGCAACCATTACAACGAGATGTTGGTGACCCTCGAACAGCCTGTCGGCAGCGTGGAAAGCATGGACGGCTCCACTCATAAAAGACCCACCGTCATGCAGATACGTTTCAGGCTTTACGACGACGGCTTGGGCTTCCGTTATGAGTTCCCGATGGATAACGCCCTCGTCTATTTCTGGATAACAGAGGAGCTGACCGAGTTTGTGATGACGGGCGACCACACCGCGTGGTGGATTCCGGGCGACTACGACACCCAGGAATACAACTACACCAAGTCGAGGCTGTCGGAGATACGCGGGCTCTACGACGCGGCGCACACCGGCAACGGATGGCCGTGGAAGAGCTTCTCGCCCACCGGGGTGCAGACCGCCCTCCAGATGAAGACCGACGAAGGTTTGTATCTCAACATCCACGAGGCGGCAACCCTTGACTTTCCTACAATGAATCTGGAATTAATAGATACAATACCAACTGCCAACTCTAAACTAACATTCAGAGCACATCTCTGTCCCGACGCCACCGGCTACAAAGGGCGTCTGCAGACCCCTTGCACCTCACCCTGGCGCACCGTCATGGTATGCGAAAAAGCCACCGACGTGTTGGCGTCACGCCTCATCTTAAACCTCAACGAGCCTTGTAAAATCGACGATGTCAGCTGGATCCATCCCGTGAAATACATGGGCGTCTGGTGGGAGATGATTTCCGACCACAGCACATGGGGCTACACCAATGACTTCCCGTCGGTGAGACTCGGCGAGACCGACTACACCAAGGCAAAGCCACATGGAAGACACGGTGCCAACAACGACAACGTGCGCCGTTACATCGACTTCGCGTCAGAAAACGGCTTTGACGCCCTGCTCATCGAGGGATGGAACATAGGATGGGAAGACTGGTACGGCAAGGAAAAGGACTTCGTCTTCGATTTCCTCACCCCTTATCCCGACTTCGACCTTCCGGCACTCAACAAATACGCCCACGAGAAAGGCATCAGGCTCATCATGCACCACGAAAGCTCCTCATCGACAATCAATTACGAGCGTTGGCTTGAGAAGGCTTACAACCTGATGAACCAATACGGCTACGATGCCGTGAAGAGCGGCTACGTGGGCAAGATACTGCCTCATGGCGAGGGTCACTACAGCCAGCCGCTCATCAACCACTACCACTACTGCGTCACGGAGGCGGCGAAACATCATATCATGGTCAACGCACACGAGGCGGTGCGCCCGACGGGTCTGTGCCGCACATGGCCCAACATGATTGGCAACGAGAGTGCCATGGGAACCGAGTTCAGAGGCCGTATCAAGCCCGGACACACCACCATACTGCCTTTCACACGGCTGCAAGGCGGCCCGATGGACTACACGCCGGGTATCTTCGAGACCGACATGGAGAAAAACGCACCGTGGAACAAAGGCGACCTCATGCGCCACACCATCTGCAACCAACTCGGACTTTACGTGACGTTTTATTCGCCTCTTCAGATGGCCGCCGACTTCCCTGAACACTACGAGCCGTTCATGGACGCGTTCCAGTTCATCAAAGACGTCGCCGTCGATTGGGACACCACGCTGTATCTGATGGCTGAGCCTGGCGATTATATCGTCACGGCACGCAAACCGAAGGTCTCGACGTTAAATAAAGCCGCAGAAGGCGTCGGCGAACTGCCCGACGGCAAAAAAGGCGTGATTTCCAATGCCACACGTTATGTGTATGCCATCCCGGACACCATTCAACTGTTAACTGACAACTATCAACTCTCAACTGACTCTCAACTCTCAACTCTAAACTCTAAACTCCAAACTCCTAAAGATGTGTGGTACATAGGCGGCATCACCGATGAAAACCCACGTGAATTCAAGGTGAAACTGGATTTTCTGAAACCAGGTGTGAAATATGAGGCAATCATATATTCCGACGCGAACGACGCCAGCGGTATGCCAGGCGACAGTTACAACCCGCAGGCATACACCATCACCAAGAAAAAAGTGACATCGAAGACGGTTCTGAAGATGCGGATGGCACCATGCGGAGGCTTTGCGGTAAGCATCAGAGAAAGAAAATGACAGGATTTTAAAAATATAAAGATATGACAACAGAAGAATACAGAGATGAAGGCATCCGTCTTTATGAAGAAGACATCGAAAAAGCGGTGGAATACTTAATAAAAGCCGCCGAAGAGAAGGACATCATCGCCGCCGTCGCCTTGGCAGGCTATTATTATGACGAAGAAGGCGAAGACGAAATAGCCAAAGAATGGCTCGAAAAAGCGTGCAAATGGTATGATGAAGCCGGCAAGCCTGAGGATTTGAAGGATTATTACGCCATCGCGGAAACACTGATGGGCAAAATTATCTACGAGTCGATAAGCTATTACGACTTCCCGAAGGCTATCGACGCGCTGAAACATTTCAACAATGCAGCGAACAACGGCGACAATAACGCTCTCGCCTATATCGGCAAGTTCTTTTTCGACGGCTACGACACCCCCGACGCCTCGCCAAGTTATTTGGAGGCTTTCGACATCTGGCGG
>FLNY01004253.1_pt1 | contig 60232 bp, 39 predicted proteins | sample 1140381 | NCBI WGS metagenome assembly FLNY01 (sample SAMEA3878172, study PRJEB12797) | bioreactor metagenome | biome: Moose rumen | place: Sweden | collected 2011-10
TATAGTTCGTACTTAGATTTTACTGAGAAGTTACTTAGAAACGACTTAGAATTAACCTCGACCCCTGCGAGAATGACATGTATCCTGTCCATAAATCGTCCTCCTGTAATTTCTGCTGCAAAATTAAGTCTTTTTTCGCAAACCTGCAAGGGAATCGCCACATTTTTTTTTAATCTTGTCTCAGGCTTCCTATTTTTTAACAAAAAAAATATACAATTGTATTAATTTTGTACTATTAACATAATTTAACGCGCGTAAACTCGTTTTGTAAACTAAAAACAAATATATTTGTCGTGCAAATTACTGAATTAACTTATTATTTTATTAACTTAAACAACAAATTTATGAGAAAAACCAAACTTCTATTGACTGCCATGCTATGCATTGCAGGTCTGGGGAATGGACAAGCTCAGGTGACAAGCAATTCCGAGCTTTCCAACGACAAGGTTTACACCGTAACCACGGCACGCGGTGCATGGATGGTTGACCAAACCAACAGCATCATGTCCTACAACAGTGCCTACACATCATCGGAAGCAACCCCTAAAGACGATGTCAACTATCAGTTTGCATTCGTCAACTACAACGGGCACTACTATCTCTATGCTCCCGCAGTGAAGAAGTTCGTTCAGCCCCAGAAGTACTTCATTACCGGCTACTCCACGCCCGTTACGCTTGCAGCAAGCGGCAGCGATGTAAAGGTGAAGTCAGAGAACTCCAACCTCACGATAAACATCGGTGGAAGCCAGTGGACATGGGACACATGGACCGCCTATGACGACGGCAACAAGGTGACGATTATCGAAGCCGCCGACTTTGATGCGACGGAAGCCATCTCAATCCTCACGAGTACCCCCTATTTCGACCCGCACAAGGTTTACAACATTGCCTGCGAACGTGTCGGATACTGGGCTGTCTCTGCCGACCACAACAGTCTGAGTTCTACTCTGGCATACTCTGGCGCAACAGATGCAGAAAAGCAGTTTGCTTTCTACTATGACGAGGAGGGCAAGATGTACATCTACAGCGTTGGTGCCGGTAAGTTCCTGAATGGAGACGGCTCGCTGGCAACCGGTTCGCTGGGCGACCCGATGGACTATCGCATCGTCGGCACAAGTGGCTACTTCCACATGCTCTTCATCCCAGCCACTAACTGCTACTTCAATTCCCAAAATGGCGGCGGCTATGCCATCAACACCTATGCCAAAGCTGATGTCGGCAACTTGCAGAAGTTTGAGGAAGTGACCGGCCTTGATGTTTACGACCAGATGGATGCCATCGTCAATCCTTCATACGTTGTGACATACGTCGTAAAGGATGAAGCAGGCAACACGCTCCTGACATCCGATCCTTTGGCCACAACATTGGGTACCAAGATTACGACTATACCTTCTGATTACGCCCGTCCTTTCTATACCTACAACGACGTGGACGTCACCATCAGCGGCCTTGAGACAACCGTTGAGTTCACTGCAACATGGGCTGGTCCCTTCAAGATTTCCACCGACTTCGCTTCTGCTCACTGGTACGACATGGCAATGCGCGGCACATGGTACGTTACGAGCGCAGAGAAGGCTGCCGACGGTGCATACGCAACACAAAATGCCAACACAATGGGTCTCGTTGAGGATTCCTATCAATGGGCATTCCTTGGCAACGGCTATGACGGCTTCAAGATTATCAACAAGGCTGAAGGCGACGGCAAGAGCTTCGGTTGGACAGACGCACAGCAGACCGATGCCGGTATTCCTACCGTCATGGACGACGGCGAAGGCCATCATATATGGAACGTTGTTGCTTCTACCAACACCACTGTTCCCGCTGGTTCATTCGTCTTGAATGTTCCCGGCACGAACCTCTACATCAACCAGTATGGCGGTGCAGGCGGCAGCGTGAAGTTCTGGAACAGTGCTAACAACATTGGCGACAATGGTTCTGCCTTCACGGTATTCGACGTTCCCAGCAACTTCGCAAGCTTCGTAGCCGACGAGATTTCACCCTACTTCGAGACATCTGCCAAGTACTTCATCCTCTCCGATGCTGCCAAGACTGCTGTCGGCTATGACGAGAGCAAGAAGACGGAATGCTCGTTTGCAGATTACAAGGCCATGAAGGAAGCTCTGGCAACAACTCTTGCCGATGCAGACAACTATGTATATCCCGAGACTGGTTACTATCGTCTGCTGAGCAGGCAGTATCCAGGCCGCACCATCAGCTATGCCGACAATACAAAGAGTGTCGGTACTCCCAGTGCTGCTGCTCTTGAGAATGCCGACAAGACTGCTGCCAGCGTCGTTAAGCTCACTGCCCTGGACGACCACAAGTACACCATTTCCGTACAAGGTCTCTACCTCGCAGCTCCCTCACAGAGTGTAAGGGTAAGTCTTGACGAGACCGCTACAGAGTTCACCGCTGTTGTCAACGGCCCTGGCTATGGCACCTTCACAACCGGTGGCACTTACCAAGCACTCCACGCAGCTGCCAACGACGAATACTTCATCGTGGGCTGGACTGCCGACGCTGGTGCTTCCCAGTGGACCGTTGAGGATGCCGAGGACATCGAGCTTACTGTCGGCGAGACTGGCTTTGCAACGACATACCTGCCCTTCCCCGTAACAGCTCCCGAAGGCGTAACAGTCTACACAGGCACAATCGGTGGCAATGAGAGCAGCCAATGGCTGACCCTGTCTGAACTCGGAAGCGCTATCCCCGAAGCAACTCCTGTTATCCTCAAGGCTAACGCCAACGACTACACGTTCACTATCGGCGCAGAGGATGAGTATGACGGCGATGGCCTGAAGGTTTACAAGGACATCGAGGTTGACGGACAGACCGCACTCGTCAAGGCTGAGGCAGGCGAACTCACTGGCAATGCCCTGAAGGGCACATTCGTACCCATCGACGCTGCTGACAAGTACATCCTGGCTAAGCCCGAAGCTGAAGAAGTGGGCTTCTACAAAGCTATCACAGGAAAGATTGCCGCATGCAAGGCTTACCTTGAAGTTGAGTCTGAAGTCAAGGCATTCTACTTCAACTTCGACGACGCTACAGGCATTTCTGAAGTTGAAAGTTCAAAGTTGAAAGTTGAAAGTCCTATCTACAACATCGCCGGCCAGCGTCTGCAGAAGACACAGAAGGGCATCAACATCGTGAACGGCAAGAAGATCGTGATGAAGTAAACACAGTACCATCCGGAGGGGAGGAGGACAACCCTCCTCCCTACTCGGGAAATACTGACCGACAAGAAGCAACCCCCTGTACATATGGGGGTTGCTTCTATTTTTGTTATGTATGTATTTGTTTGACAAATGATATTGCTGTCTTAGGGGTTTGTTGCTCGCATCACTAAGATTTTTATCTTTTCTCTTTGCGAGAAGCGCAAAAAGTCGTATATTCGCATTCGAAACACAACATTATTAACCTTTCTACATTATTATATAATTATGAAAAAGAGTTTTTTGATGTTTGCCCTCATGACGTTGTGTATGGCGATGCCCAGCTATGCCGACTGGCAGGCAAAGACTGACACCATCTGGCCAGGACGCCATTACCGGGAGCTGAACGGCATTGCTTCTGGCAGTCAGCGTTCAAACTCATACATTAGCTGGAGCTATACGGAAGGCACCGTACTGGTCTATGGCATACACTTCCCGAAGGGACACGTCAGAGCCGATGCCCTCTTCACATGCAAGAGCGGCAGGAATGTCACCTTCGGCGTGCGTATCGTACACCCCGCGACAGGCACCGTAGTCCTGGACAATACGGCAACGAGCACAACAACCACGACGGCAGAGCAGACCATGGAGATTATGCCCGACACAGAGATGCCCTACGACGGATGGTATCGCTTTGAGCTGACCTGTCCAAATGGCGAGACCACCCTCGACCGCCTCAGCCTGCTCCTCTTCCAACGCACTTCGACACTCAGCATCACCGACTCCGAGATATTCATGGCTCCCAGCGTTCATCTGTGGTGGAGTACGCAAGTGCCCGGAGCACCTTCCGGACAGAGCTACAACTGGACGTACCTCGAGGTGATGTACCCCAGCAGCTACCGGCAGCCAGCCACCTATCAGATGGCAATAGGCACCGACGGCATGTATTCCGGCATACAGATGCCCTCGCATTCCGACGGCAGCTATGGGCACTCCGTCCTCTTCTCTGTATGGGACAATGGCGACGTCGATAAGGACAAGAACCTGCCCGACATCATGCGTTCAGCCGCTGTTGACCTTGGCCCGGATGCCTATGCCACACGCTTCGGAGCAGAGGGAACAGGCTCAAGCATACGTTACTATCGCGACAACCTTTGGGAGTTCGACCACTGGATACAGTTCCTCTACAACGTACGGCCCGACATCATCAGCGTGAAGAACGACGACGGAACCGTCACGGAATACGAGACCACCTTGCAGTCCGTCTGGTTCAAGATGGCTGAGGAGAACGACTGGCACTACATGGGCACGCTGCGCATGGCAGGTGCCAACCGCCTCACCTCCGGCATCTACTCCTTCCTGGAGAACTTTGGCGAGAGCGGAGGCCATCTGATGCGACGCTGCTACTTCCGCAACGGAGCCATGCGTTCTGCTGCCAACGGCAAGTGGTATGCACTGAACCATGCCGGCTTCGGCAACACTCAGAACAACGGCAATCGCTACTCCCGCTATGACTTCGGACACGGCGTCACCGGCCTCTATGACAATGCCTTCTACCTGGAGACAGGCGGTTACATGGGGAAACGTGACAGCCTCGACACCTATCCTGCACCAAAATTCGGCGAAATGCCTTGGGTGGACACCATCAACATCGACCGCCTGGAGCGCCGCGTGGACCAGGGTGTCGTGCGCAGTCAGGCGAAGGCCATGCAGTTCCGCATTGATGCTACCCGCACAGTTTCCGACCCCTCCACATGGAAAGTCATCAGCTACAGCGACGAGGAAACCGTAGGCGAAGGCGACAACGGACGGGCATCCATGATTATTGACGGCGAGAAGTCCACCTACTATCACAATAAGTGGAAGAATGGCACCGTGAACTTCCCGCACACCTTTGTCATAGAGGCACCCGACACCGTCACCGTCACCTCGCTGGCTCTCTACCAGAGCCGCGAAAGCAGCTACAGGGCAAAGACCATGCAGCTCTCTGTCTCCGACAACAACAGGACATGGAAGACGATATCCGCGAGCATTGCCATAGAGGATAGCGAATATCCCATCGTCCAGTTGCCTAAGGCTGCCACGGGTAAGTACTTCCGTCTGCGCTTCATGACTGGCTACGGCTCCAACCTGCTCATCAACGAGCTCTCCTTTATGGACGAGTACAGGCTTGAGGACCTGCTGAAGCTCACGCAGCAGATCATCGATGAGTCCGACCAATGGGGAGGCTACAACCCTGCCGACCTGGAGTCGCTGCTCAGCGTGTATGCCGACGGGACCTGCACTGATACCATTGCCTTGCGCAGCGCCATTGAGCAGACTACCACTACTGCCCAGCCGCTCACTTATGGTGTGGTGAACAAGGCCGAGAGCTTCACGCCACTGGCTGTCTATCAGTTGCACAATCTCTATGGGTATGGCGACGTGATAGCCACACCCGACGATGCCATCACCATCACAGGCTCCAACGCCACGAATGCCCTTGAAGCCTACCAGCAGCCGACCACCGTCAGCAATCCCTATTGCAACTGGATGATTCTGCGTTCAGACAAGTACAACGAATACTACCTCTACAACCTCGGCTCAAAGAAGTTCCTCAACAGCGACGGCTCTGCATTGTCGCTCACCGAGACGCCTATGCCCATCGGCATCAGCAAGAGCGGAGACGGCTTCATCGTTACCATCCAGAGCAAGAAGATTCATGTGAAAGCCAATGCCGAGGCAGCAGTCGTCCCCCTAACCACATCGGGGAACACATGCCTCTTCCAGTTGCGCACGAACCAGTATCTGCGGCCCGACGAGGATGTTGCCTTCGAACTCTCCAGCAACGCCGAGCATACACTCCACGACAACAGTCCGGAGGCTCTCTTCCTGAGAGGCATAGAGACCTATTCGAAGGCTTTCGTAGCCCAGCCCGATACGGAATCGAAGCTCATCAAAAGCTCTACGTACCTCACGTCCAATGCCAACACGAATGAGCAGAGTGCACACAACCTGGCCAAGCTGCTCGATGGCAAAATCGACACTTATTATGAGACCTGGTACAGCAACATCACATGGCCGGAGGAGATGTCCTATCTCCAGGGCAGACTGACCAAGGCCGTCAATGCCTTTGCCTTCAGTTTCACACCGTCGCAGCATGAAGAATATGGCCGGACAGACATCCCCTCGGACATCGACATAACGGTATCTTCCTCGACGCGCAACTTCCTGACGGTGGCGCGACTCACTGATGGACTCCCCACAAGCATCAGCGAGAGCTACACCTCGCCTGTCATCTTCACCGACGGCAACACTCGCTTCGTTCGCCTCAACGTGATGCAGACCCTGGGCAACAGGGAGAATAGCCGCGTCTTCGCCATGAGCGAGTTCCAGATGCACGATGTCATCATCGACGAGGGAGCTTCGCCTTACTACTTCAAGCCAGGAGTGAAGGAGGCATTCGATGCCTTGCAGACAGAACTGCAGACGATGCGTACGCACATCTCGAGTGGCATAGCCAACACGGAGGACTGCAACGCGTTGCGACAAGCCATAGAGTTGGCAGAGCAGGCCCTCGATGATGCCACCGAGATAAAGAGCATCCACCCTGACCTTTCCACGAAGGACGAGGTCGGCTTCAAGCATGGCTCGACGATAGTCAACCTCAGCGGCCAGCGCGTCGGCAGGATGCAGAAAGGCATCTACATCGTGAATGGCAGGAAGGTTGCGATAAAGTGAGGCTCGCCCTTGCTTTCTCTGGACATAGACAGACATGCTGACATCCAAAACATATCAGCATGAAAATGTAAAGATTTTTCCTAAAAACGGCGTCCTTGGCGCCGTTTTTTCGTTCGGATGACCTCGCGGACGACCGAGGCCTCAATTTTTGGCCATTTTTATTTCCGCTTAGAAATCAGCAGGTTATAACAACGGTCTTTTCTGTTCGATGCAAAGATAGTATAACTTCAGAGCGGGAAATAGATAATCGAGGCGTAATTTCCACCAAAAATCGGCGTACTTTGTCGCCCCAAGAAGTACAGTGAATTGACAAAGGAGGCATAGGGGATTTGCAAAAGAACTATAGTGCTTTGAAAATCGCCCTACGTTGCATCGACTCATTCGGCGTTACGAATTGCAAAATATTGTAAAGATTTTCTCAAGAAAAACGCAGCAGATTCTCTCGATTTCTGGCAGTCATTTTACAGCTAAATCGAGTCAAAACACAGATATTATTTGGCTAAAAATTTGGAGGAGAGCAATAAAAATCGTACTTTTGTAGGCAAAACAGGGAAAACTTAAACCAAAATAAAACCAACAACATGAAAAAACGTTTCTTTTCAACGCTGAGCATCCTGCTGTTTGCTCTGGCAGCCCTTGCAGAAGGCAAGGCAAAGTATGTGTTCTATTTCATCGGCGATGGCATGGGCGTAAACCAGGTCAATGCTGCCGAGACCTACCTCGGTGCCCTCGAGGGCCGCATTGGCATCCAGGAGCTATGCTTCCCCAGCTTCCCATACGTCGGCCTCGTCAACACACAGAGCGCCACTAACGGTGTGACCGACTCTGCTGCCGGAGGCACAGCCTTGGCAAGCGGCAACAAGACGAAGAACGGTGCGCTGGGCGTGCTGAAGGACCTGACGACGCCCGTCACCTGCATTGCCGACTGGGCTCGCGAGGCTGGTGCTGCCGTGGGCATCACGACGAGCGTGAGCGTGGACCATGCCACACCGGCTGCCTTCTACGCACACATCGGCCACCGCAACGAGTACTATAAGATAGGCGAACAGCTCACCAAGACCGACGTAGACTTCTATGGCGCATCGGACTTCAACAAGCCCGAGAACCCCGACGGCGGTCCCGACCTCTACGAACAGGCAAAGGCTAATGGCTTCACCATTGTGCGCGGCTACAAGGAGTATCAGAAGAAGGCCAAGAAAGCCGAGAAGATGATTCTCTTCCAGCCGGAAGAGGCCAGCAAGATAGAGCGCGGCTCAATCCCCTACGCCATAGACCGTACCAAGAACGACCTCACTTTGCAGGACATCACACGCGCTGCCATCAACTTCCTCATGAAGAAGCAAGACAAGAAGGACGGTTTCTTCCTCATGGTGGAAGGCGGGAAAATCGACTGGGGCTGCCATGCTAACGACCCCGTCTTCATCACCGAACTCATCGACATGGACAATGCCGTCAAAGTGGCCTATGAGTTCTATCAGCAGCATCCCGACGAAACGCTCATCGTCATCAGCGCCGACCACGAGACAGGCGGCATGACGATGGGACGCGGTGCCTACGAGCTCAACCTCAAGGCCATTGCATCACAGCGCATGAGCGCCGTGAAGCTCGAGCGCGAACTCAATGCCTTGAAGGACAAGATGGGCGACAAACTCACATGGGAAGAAGGCAAGAAGTTCCTCGGCGATAACTTCGGCTTCTGGGGAGACGTAAAGGTCAGCGACGACCAGACAGCACGCCTGGAGCGCTCCTTCAAGGAACTCCAAGAGGGCAAAGGCCCTGGCCGCCTGGCCGGAACAGTGAAGCACGTCCTCTCGGAATGCGCCTTGATAGGCTGGCAGAGCGGCGGACACAGCAACGGATACGTTCCTGCCTTCGCCGTCGGAGTAGGAGCCGAACAGTTCCACGGCCGCTTCGACAATACAGAAATCTGCAAGAAGATGGCCAAGGCCGCAGGTTGGGAAATGAAATAAAACAACACATTCGGGCGGGTTCATGCAATCCGCCCGGATTACTTTAATAGGTAAAGAGACATGAAAGGAAAGACACTGCTCGTAGGACTAACGCTCCTACTCGCTCCCCTCACCCTAAAGGCTGAAGGCGGCAAGAGCCAAGTGCCGCTGGCCGACCCGTACATCCTGCTCGAAGGCGACACCTACTATGCCTACGGCACACACGATGCCAGCGGCATCCGTTGCTACTCCAGCACCGACCTCCGCACATGGAAGGACGAAGGGCAGGCACTCAACAAGGCCAACACAACAGAAACCCAGTGGTTCTGGGCGCCGGAGGTCTACCACGTCAAAGGGCAGTACATCATGTACTACTCAGCCAACGAGCACCTCTACGCCGCCACTGCCACGTCGCCGAAAGGTCCCTTCAAGCAGGTGGGAACGTACCAGATGGCGGGCCTCATCGGCGACGAGAAGTGCATCGACTCGCATGTCTTCATCGACGAAGACAGCACCGCCTACATCTTCTTCGTGCGCTTCACCGACGGCAACTGCATCTGGCAAGCCAAACTGAGCGACGACTTCATCACGCCCGTCGAAGGAACAATGCGCAAGTGCTTTGCTGCAACACAAGGTTGGGAACTCCTGTTGGGCAAAGTCAACGAAGGACCAAACGTCATCAAGCAAGGCAAGCGATACTTCCTCACCTACTCCGGCAACGACTATCGCAGCCAGGACTATGCCGTGGGCTATGCCACCACGAACAACATTGCCACAGGCACCTGGACGAAATATACAGCCAATCCCATCCTGCGACGCTGGGACGACCTCGTCGGAACAGGCCACCACTCGCTCTTCTACGACAAGGAAGGCATCCTTCGAATCGTCTTCCATGCCCACAACAGCACGGAAAGCGTTCACGACCGCCTCATGTATATCGGCACCATGCAGTTCCGAGGCAGCACCCTTGTCATGCTGGACGACCCCATCATCCGGCCCACACTCTCCTCAACAGCACCCTACAACCCCGAACTCATCACGAAGGCATGGGGTTTTAGGAACGGCGGAGCGGTCACCGTAGACCTGAACAACGACGGAAGCCAAGACATCGTGACCGGTGGGCTCTCCTATGTTCAGGACTCCGCCACAGACGAAACCACAAGCAAAAGCATTTCATACCTCGCCCGCCTCAACGCGACAACACACAAATGGGTGAAGTACTCCGCCCCACCCTTCCGCGTAGTCGAGTCGCCGTCCATCGTGCCGTGCGACATCAACAACGACGGCAACATGGACATCATCGCATTCGACCAGACATACTACGAAACGGACGACATCACCGAGGGCATCTTCCTGGGCAAAGGCAACGGCACCTTCGAGGTGGCTCAAGTGCAGGTGACAGGCGACCTTTGGTCGATGGTGAGCGACATCAAGGCCTTCTCCAACGCCGAAGTCATCGACATCGACAACGACGGTCGGCTCGACATCATCCTCGTCGGACGCGAGGGCGAGCGGTGCTGCAACGTCATCCTCCACAACCTGACTACCGACCTTACAGGCGGCCTGAGCTTCTCCGCAGAGCCTTTCGAAACGGACTTCCTGCTCAGCCAAGCCATCATACAGACCGCCGACTTCAACAACGACGGCTTTCAGGACTTCGTTATCTCTGCCCTCGTGGATGGAAAGGACGACCAGCTACGCTTCACCGACGTCTATCTCAACGACAGCCGACAGCCAGGCACATTCACTCGCCTTTGCCTCGGAGAGAAGGGAGCCGACCTGAAACGCAAGTCGAACGGCGCCTTGCAGGTTGCCGACTTCAACGACGACGGCTGGCCCGACATCATGCTCGCAGGCCTGGGAGAAGTGTCATCGGGCGAATCGACCAAACGGCAGCGCATCTACATCAACCAGCAGACCGAGGTGCCAAGTTTCAAAGCAATCAGCTGTGAGTTTCAGACGGACATCTACACGCTTTCTTCGTCGGCCAGCAACTCCGCAGGCGTCATCGACTGGAACGGCGACGGCTTCTACGACATCATGCTGGGAGGCATCAAGAGCAACGTCTATGGCGGTATGCTCTACCTGAACGACGGCAAGGGACGCCTGGGGCGCAGTGTCGCCATCCCAGGAGCGACGGGAGCAAGCATCATCTTCCCCGACTACAACGGCGACGGACGCAAGGACTTCCTTCTCATCGGACATTCGGAAGACAAGAACTACCTCACCGAAGAACAATATGGCGACAACGTCATTCTCTGTTGCAACCTGCTGCCCGTGCCTTCGAGACCCGACGCACCGACTGCCACGACTGTCACCAAGCAGGCTGACGGCGTCACGCTGGCCTGGCAACCTGCCGAGACTGCACACCCCGGCTTCACCTACGAAGTCTTCATCAAAGACGAAGAGGGCAACCTGCTTAACAGCACGCCAGCCATCGTTGGCGGCACCAAGGACGGCATCCGCAAGGTGAACCGCCAAGGACGCGTCGGCAACAGGACGGAATGGACGTTTCGCCCCACCCAGCCCGGTACATACACATGGGGCGTGCAAGCCGTCGATGCTGCCTACACAGGCTCCCTCTTCACCGAAGGGCCGCAGTTCACCGTCACCGAAGAGGACATCGCAAGCAGCATCAAAGCAGCCCCCCTCCAGTTTCCCAAAAGGGAAGAGTCTATTTACAACCTTGCTGGCCAGCGCCTACCAACAGCACGAAAAGGCGTGACCATTATAGGCAAAAAGAAAGTTCTCTACTGAGCTCCTGCCGAAGGAGGCACGGCTTCTGCGGCGCTACCCCATTGTTTGTTGGGTCTGCTACCCATTTCAAGCACCAGGGTGGCGCCGTTCTTTATGTCGTCATGGCTGAACCAAGGCTTGTTCCAAGGCTTTCCGTTGAGCGTTGCTCGCTGGATGTACTTGTTCTCCTTGCTGCATCCCTTGGCAATGATGTGCAGTTCCTTGCCGCTGGGCAACGTGATGCGAGCATCGGTGAAAAGCGGCGAGCCGATGTTGTAGGCAGGGAAGCCAGGCGTGACAGGGTAGAAGCCGAGCGACGAGAAGACTACGAAGGAGGTCATTCCGCCACCGTCCTCATCGCCGGGCATGCCCATGACATCGTTGCGGAACCATGCGTCGAGGCACTGGCGGACGCGTTTCTGCGTCTTCCACGGCGCGCCTGCATAGTTATATATATAAGGTATGTGGAGCGACGGCTCGTTTGCCATCGTGAATTGTCCCATGTTGCCCGTCTGGTCGGGGAACTCTCCGTAGAACTGCCACTTGCTTCTGCCTAACGGTTCAGCGAAGGTGCGGTCGAGCTCCTGACACATTGCGTCGCGTCCGCCCATCAGTTTGGCAAGGTCTGCAAGGTTGTGCTGAACGTCCCAACGGTACGTCCATCCGTTGTTCTCACCGTATGCAGCGCGTGCTCCGATGCCTCCGCTGAAGCGATAATCGAAGTCGGAGAGGAAGTTGCCACGCTCGTCTTTGGGATGGAAGAAGCGTGTCTCCTGGTTCCATACGTTGCGATAATTGTAGCTGAGGGCAAGGTACTTGGCAGCCTCATCCTTGTTGCCCATGAATTCTGCGATGCGAGAGAGGCACCACTGGTCGTAGGAAGTACCGAGCGTGACAGCTATGGGCTGCCGTTTCTCGAAGCCGCCCACGTTCGGTTCGGTTTCCTTCTCGCCATCCGCAAGAGCAGGGAAATAGCCGTGCTCCTTGTAGAACTGGTCGAGACGGCCAGCCGGAGCACCGCTCCAGGGTACGAGTGTCTTCTCCTCTATGCCTTTCCTGCAATACTCGAAGCCACGCTTCGCATCCACCTCAAGCCCTTTCCACAGCGCATCAGCCAGCATAGCGACGCCATGATTACTGTTCATGCGACGCGTGTCTCCCGTCATCTCCGGGAAGGTTGGCATCCATCCGGTACCCATTTGCTCTGCCATGCGGAGGTAACTTTCCACGATGTCCTCCTCCTTCTGAGGTTGTATGAGAGCCCGCAGAGGGTGTGCCGCACGGTAAGTATCCCAGATCCAGTCGTCGGTATAGAAGGGATGTCCGTCGTCCTCGTGCACCTTGCCGTCGAAAGCCGAGAAGTAACATCCGTCCTCGCTCAAGCAGACGGGACGCTCGAAGGTGCGATAGTACGAAGTGTAGAGCACGGTCTTCTGGTCGTCGGTGCCGCCTTTGACGCGAATGTTGCTGAGTGTCTCGTTCCATTCCTTACGGCCATCCTTGATGACTTTGGCCATGTTGAACGCATCTGCTTGCTCGCGCTTGAGGTTCTTCTCCGCTTGTTCCTGACTGATGAGGGAGATGCCGTAACGGAACTGAACCTTCTTTGTGCCGGCAGGAAAGCGCATGGCGGCACAGGCCCGAGGTTCCTCGGTAATCCACTTGTCGCCTATCTTTCCGTCTTGAAGAAGGCCAACTTTCTCTGGCTGCACATCGAACTCGCCCGAAAAGTAAATCTTCATGTTCTTGCTGAGCCGCTGGCTACCCGAAGCATGTTTGCCGTCGGCTTGCATCCTGCCGTTCTCCGTGAAGAGGAGGATCGTGGCAGGCTTGCTTGGATCGGCAAACGTGAGCTCATAGATGGCACTTTGATGGCAGACGGCCAAGTGCGCGTCGATGGTGTTGTCGGCTATTGAGACCTGATAGTCATAAGGCGTCACGCGCTCATGGTCCCAGCTTGTCGTGATGATGGGACGCAGTTCATCGGCCTGCGTAACACTCAGCCGGAAGGCACTTCGCTCGCGATGATTGGTGACGACAATGGGCAGACCGTCCAGATACTCAGTGACATAGTCGCTGCGCGTCGGGTAGATACGCATCAAGCTATTGGGCAACTGGATGGTCGGGAAGCATGGCACGAGCAGATGACTGATGCTGCCGATATAGGGATTGACGTAGTCAACGGGCTCCGTCGCTGCAAAAAGGGCAAGCGGCGACAGCATGAGGGCCGTCAGGAGACTTTTCAGGTTAGTTTTCATAGCGTTTCGACTTATTTTCTGCACAAAGTTAGCATATTCTTTTGAAAATGATGCAACGAATGATGAGAAGTTCGAAACTTTTACTAATTTTGCACTACAAATACCAACACAAACAGACATGAAACATCTTCTCTCACTTCTCATCCTTGCATCTTCCGGCATCCAGATGCTGGCACAGGCAGACATCAGGCCCACCTTCGTCGGCGGCACCATTCCCGGCGGCAGCGAAGGCGCACGGATGATATGCGACGGCAAGCTCTCCACGAAATGGTGCATCGACGAACCCGACCAGATGCCTTACTTCATCATCCTCGATGCGGGACGGCAACTGGGCATTGTCGAGTACGGACTCACGACGGGCGACGACACGAATATGTACCCCGAACGCAATCCCGTGATGTGGCGCATGAGCGGCAGCAACGACCAGCAGACGTGGACGCTCCTCGACGACCGCAAGAACGACCGCAGCCTGCCTGCCGAAGGTCAGCAGGAGTATCGCTTCAAGCCACACGCCACGGGACAGTTCCGCTACTATCGCTTCGAGTTCCTCCGCATGGCTGGCGGCTCGCGCATACAGCTTTCAGAAATCAACTTATACGATAAAGTGCAGACGCCCATCAAGTTGGCTTTCGTCTCCACCAACACCAAGGCGGCTGCCCAGACAGGGCGCAGGCGTCCCACCATCGCTGAGGATGCGTCGATGGTGGCCGATGGCTTCCTCCACACGAAGTGGTGTATCGACGAGCCCAGCCAGATGCCCTACACGGTCACACTCGATGCGGGCAGTCAGACAGCCGTAAGCGAGTACCGTTTCTGCACGGCAGACGACACACACTCCTACCCCGAGCGCAACCCCATCGCATGGCGCATGAGCGGCAGCAACGACCAGCAGGCGTGGACGACACTCGACGAGCAGACGAGCAACCGCCGCCTCCGCGACGAGAACGAGCAGGAGTATCGCTTCAAGCCACACGCCACGGGACAGTTCCGATACTACCGCTTCGAGTTCCTTCGCATGGCAGAAGGCACGCGCCTCCAGCTCTCGGAAATCAAACTATACAAATAAACTGAAACATTCTCCCTTCCAAGCCTCCCGACGTCACACGTCGAGGGGCTTTTCTTTTCTGTTAAATAATCTTAATGCAGCATAACATTCCTCCGTCCGCGACGTTATAGAGGTGTATGGAGCACTCAAAGTTCGAACATTTTGCACCCGCTTTGCGCACGAAGGTCGTGAGCCTCGCCGAGTCGTTCTTCCAGGAGGAAGAGAAGGCTGAGGACGTGGCGCAGGAGACGATGATACGTCTCTGGAAGGCCTGGCCTGCGTTGGCGTCGCTGCCGGATGCCGAGAGGCTGGTCGTCAGGATAGCCAAGCACGAGTGCATCGACGCGTGGCGGAGGGAGCAGCGACGGCCTCACACCTCGCTCTCGCCTGCCCACGAGGAGACACGTCCCGCCCCGGGCGACGGACATTCGCTGGAGGAAAGCGAGCTCAAGGAAGCCATACGGAGCGCGAGTAGCAGGCGGCGGCGGTCGGAGGGACGCCTCTGGCGGATGTTTGCCGAAGCAGGAATGCAGCCAGGCGAGATAGCGCTCGCCACCGGCATACACGTCCGAACGGTCAGCGCCATGCTCAGCCACGCCCGACACATCATTTATAATATACTGAAGGAAGGAGGATACATTGATGGATAAATACACCAATAAATTAAGAATGAAGAGAGAAGAATTAAGAATTGATTCCTTTCTCGACGATTATTTACAAGGGAAGCACCCCATCGAGGAGGAGAGGTGGGAGTTGCCGACTGAAGAAGTGCTGGACCGCGACGCGGAACTCTTCGATGCACTACTCGCCGAAAGGAGGAAAGCCTCTCTACTAAACGGGAAACGCAGGGGGTGGCTTCTGGCTGCAGCGGCAGTCATGGTGGCAGTCATCACACTGGTCACCTGGAAGAGCTTCATGCCGAACCCTCAGCCTGGGCTCGTCGCAGAAGAAAATACGACACGTCGACTTGAAAAACACGACGTGAGCACTTCGGAAAGTTCACAGGAGAAGTTGGCAAAGTTCACACGAGAAGTTGGCAAAGTTCACACGAGAAGTATGAAGACTTCTCTGCAGGACTCTGCCGAAGCCCCTCAACCTGCAACCCAAACCCTCGTCCTGAACAATGCCGCAGACAGTCTCTACTACTACCTCACGCAACTTGAAAACCAGATGGGCGACTGCCGTGACAGCGCTTGCCTGGCTGAGCTGACGGGCCTCATACAAGCCGACGAACGCATCAGGGACTTGGTACACAAGATTGTCCACAAGCAGGTGGAGACCGCCTACAAAGAGGAATACCTCGTGGATACCACGACAAGATACATACCACTATAAACCATTTAACAACACATACCACTATGAAAAGAATCACACAACTCAGCATCTTGCTCCTCGGCCTGTGCTTCGCCATGCCGCTCTCCGCGAAATGGCACTCGGACATAAAGGAGCTGGAGAAGGCCTTGAAATCCTTCATCAACAACAAAAACGTGTCGCTCTCAAACCCATATCTGGTTGCGCAAGGTCAGCCTATTGACAAGAAAAGCATCAACGTCAGGGAAACTGACTGGGTTACGAACTTCACATGCACGGACGACGAACCGGTGACGAGCCTTTGGAAGGAGTTGATGACGCACATCAATAACGCCTCTTTCTTCTACTGCTCAGATGAAACGCACTCGAAGACAGGGCCGTGGAAGGGATTGCGACTCGCTGGCAGGGACGGAATCATTGTGCTGACGGGGCATGACAAGAATGTGTATGTGCTCACCTTCGAGGACAAAGACGGCAACGACAACGGCTTCTTCCTTTCATGGAACGACTTGCCCGACGGCGGAAAGAAGGGGACCTTGGATCGTTTCATTGGCAGAAATCCCGAACTCGTAACGCTCGTAATGGAAGAGAGCCGCGTCACGATGGACAGCGTACGCACGGCCATCAAGATAGGCGAAACGGTGAAGAACAGTCAGAAGGGCGCAGCAGCGGACATCGACACGACCTACATCGACGGGAAGTGGGCGGTCAGCACGAAGTTTCATCTCAAGGTGTTGCACGAGATGGACTACGTCAGCGACTACTACGAAGGCTTCCCCAGCCTGATGGGCAAGGTGAACAAGCTTGTCGAACTGAGCCGAGATGCCACCGGCGAGCAGTTGGCTTCCATCGGATTTGCTTTGAAGCGCGAGGCTTCACGCTACGAACGTCTGCTCACTCCCGTGGAGTTCTCCATCATCTGGAAGGGGCTTTTCGACATGCAGACGAAGGCAAAGAATGCCGACGCCGAGATACAAAACTACTTCAAGGCTGCCGAAAGCATCCTCAGGGCGAGGGTCAACGAGTCGGTACGGCTGGAATACCACGACACGAAACGTCACAAGTTCCTGAGCGACACAGGCTTCACCGTCACGAAGAACGAAGGTGGCCGCTGGTACTACGCTGTCTCGGGCAAGCACTACACGGGCAATCCCGACCTGGAATACCTTGATGCCTGTGCCGACGAGGACGGCGTGCTCCAGTATCATGCACAGCACGTCGAGACGAGCCTCACGCCTGGCATCTACCGCCTTACTGCCGCAGGACGCTGCTCAGGACATGGCAATTCGGGTGCCTTCATCTTTGCCCAGACGGATGGAAAGCTCATGCTGGAGGAGATTCCTGCTTGCGACGACCGCGGAGGCAGCATCTGGAGGGAGGCGGCACTGCGTGTCAAGGAGGCCGACGACAGGGGAACTCAGATCTCGCCACACGACGTGCGCATCACTTTGGCGAATGGCGGCATGGGTTACGGCTGGAATAAAATCGTCATAGAGGGCATCGAAGTCACGGACGGAAAACTCACCTACGGCGTCTCCTGCGACAAAGACTTCACCGGACAGCCTTTCCTGAAACAATGGCTCTCAGCCGTCGACTTCGTCCTCGAAAGGACGGGAGACCTGCCGGGGAAGTAAGAAGTGAAGCGTGAAGCACGATTGATTTGTTTTAACCACGAATTGCACGAATTACACGAATTGGTTGCGCCCAGCCGCGTTCCGGCGGATTTGTAATCCGACGAGACAAAACAGCCAATCCGCCTTATCGTATCAGCCTCCTTCCCCTTCCTCGACGATACCTTCGTCACAGAAAAATGCCCGACATGGCGTGCGGGGGAGTTTGCTGCATGATGATGCAGCAATTGCAGGGTCGTGATGCAGCAATTGCTGCATCATGTACAAGCAAGCAATCCCCCTCGGGGCGAGTAGGGATTTCCCTCTGCGTTTTTCGTGTTTTCCCTTTTCTGTGTAAAGAACATTGCGTACCTTTGCACCATCGAAACCATAAAACATACGGCTATGAAACGTTTACACTACTCCCTCGCATCACTTCTCATCATGCTGTCCGCCCTTGTCCTCAGCTCATGCAGGGACTTGGACACCGATCAGTCGATGGCACTCTCCGGCCAATGGAGAGGGGACTTCGGTATGTTCTACGACTATATAGACGGGCACGGAAGAACTTATACTTTCGACTCGTACGACACACGTCTGACCTTCGTCCCTGCCTACGACTACGCCACACGCGGACGTGGCACGCAGGTGGACTACTATGACTACGGCCCATACGAGTACCAGTACTACAAGTTCAGCTGGGAGATAAGGAACGGATACATCTATCTGACCTACGACTACGACCACCAGCTCGACGTTTGCATCAGCAACTATCGCATGACGAACGACTACTTCTCGGGCAGGTTCTCAAGCTCCGGCACGCGATTCAACCTGCAAAAGATGGTGGACTTCTACAACTGGACGCCCTACGTCAACGTCTACGGCTACCGAGACCGCAATAACTGGGACTACGACTATCCCTACTATGCGCCCTACAGCCGCAGCGACGCCGAGGCTCCCGCCGATACTATTCAGACAGAAGGCTCTGTCGCAAGGAGAGGCAGAAGGTAGGGAAACAACGAAAGGGCTTAGGAGCGCGGACGTCCTCGTCCGCATCTGGCTGGCGGACGAAACCTTCCCTGGGAGCGCGGACGTCCTCGTCCGCCCCTACTGCCCTACAGGATGCTGAATGCGGACGAGACGTCCGCGCTCCCAGAGTTACCAGCAGCTTTCCACGGCATCGAGCTTTATGTCGGTCACGTTGATGTCCTGTCCCCAGAACTCAAACCCTTTGCCTCCGCCTCCATCGTGTGTGCCGACGGCTCGCCTACGCTCCATCGAGAAGCTGTAAAGCCCATCGTCGATGAAGACTTCCACAGAGGTGCGGTCGATGTAAATGTCCATCGTCAAGGAAAGACTTGTGGGGTCTTGCGGCGAATAAAACTGTCCGTTCAGTGTGTTACGGTTGAGGTCGTAATCGACCAACGTTTGTCCGTCGAACTTGAGGCCAGCACTGGTGGCGTAGGTAAGGTTGAGCGTGGCACGGAGATGCATGGACCCCTCTAAATCTCCCCTTAAAGGGGAGACTTTTTTTGTTTGTAATAATTTATTTGCCTGCTCTGCATTCAAGGTCTTTTCACTCACAAGAATGGGTTTCAATAAAGTGGAAACCTCGTCGATAGGCTTGCTAACGAGGCGGATGCCATCTTTCGTTGTGCGCAGGGTCAACTCGGTCGGCAGCAGCATTTGCCCGCGGAAAGGCATCCCAGGATGGTCGATGTTGGCCCACCCTATCTGTATCCTCCGTCCGTCAGGCACGTTGCTAAAGGTCTGGGCAGCGTAGATGCAGCCCGTCGAAAAACGGTGCTTGCCGCTTTCCGGCGTGAACGTCTTGCCGTCGAAACTGCCTATCATGTACGTATTGCTTGCCCCCAGCAGCACCCACTTCACGTTGTTCGGATTGCCGTCGACAGCCAGAGGAAAGAGGTCGGGACACTCCCAGAAGCCGTTGACATGGCTCTGCCAGGTCCAATCTTTTAAGTTGTCGGACGTATAGATGCTGTGCCCGTTGCGTTCATTAAGGACGAGGACCCAAGCCTCTCCCCATCCATCTCCTGAAGGAGAGGGGGCTTTGCGCCTTGATACTCCCCGTCCCTTTAGGGAAGGGGATGGGGGAAAGGCTAACAATCTTGGGTCCCTCGTGTCGTGCGACTGCCAGCGGTCGTGAGAATCAATCACAGGATTACCCTTGTACTTGTGTAGCGTCATGCCACCGTCCAGGCTGTAGGCGATGCATTGGGCTTCGCGGTCGCTCCGGTCGGCAGTATAGGCATAGACAATCGGCGGGTTCTTCTTTGTCCCGAAGCCCGACGTATTGTCCTTGTCGAAGACGGCCGAGCCGCTGAACATCGTGCCGAGCGAGTCGGGATGGAGCACTGGGGCGTGCTCCGTCCAGTGCAGCAGGTCAGGACTCGTCGCGTGTCCCCACGTCATGTTCTCCCATTCGCGCTCGAAAGGATTGTGCTGATAGTAGAGATGGTACAGCCCATCGTGCCAGATGCAGCCGTTGGGGTCGTTGATCCAGCCACGCCGCGCCGTGAAATGAAACTGCGGACGGTACGTCTCTTTATATAAGGTGGAAGCGTCGCGGATAGTGTCCGCCTGATAGACCAGCGAGAGGGCTTCCTCCGAGCCATCGTAGGTGATGGTCAGCGTCTTGCCCTTGTACTCCGTCAAGTCCTTGAAGACCCAGTACTCAGGACGTGCCGAGAGGCGTGCCACGACACTCAGGTCGTCCACGCCCTTCGCCCCGAAAGTCAGCCTCTGCCGTTCCTCTTTCTGCGAGATGGGCAGGTTCAGGTACTTGCATTTCACTTTGAAACTCAACTCAGCACCTTGAACGGAGGGAACAAAGATTGCCGTAAGGACAAATAGAATCCATTTCATTTATCTTTTTCAACTTTTCGATTTTTCAACTTTTACCCTTTTCTTAGGCAGCAACGCTGCGGCGAGTATGGTCATGATGGGGCTTAAGTAGCAGAAGAAGCAATAGGGCGCATAGACAAGCGTGCTGACACCAAGGACGTGGCTCTGCGTCATGCCGCACGTGTTCCAAGGAATCAGAACGGAAGTTACTGTGGCGCTGTCCTCGCAAGTACGGCTCAAGAGGCGCGACTCGTAACCATTCTTCTTGTAAGTATCACCGAACATCGTGGCCGTCAGGATAATGCTGAGGTATTGGTCGGCACTGACTACGTTGAGGAACACACCAGAGAAAGCCGTGCTGGCAACAAGGGAAACGGTTCCCTTAACCAGTCGAAGCAGGGCTTGCATAATGCTGTCGAGCATCCTTGTTGCTGTCATGGCTGCTCCGAAAGCCATAGCACAAAGGATAATCCAAATGGTGTTGAGCATGCCAGCCATGCCTCTTGTCGCGACCAAAGCATTGAGGTCGGGCACGCCTGTATCGAGGTCTGTGCTGCCATAAACAATTATGAAGGCGCCACGAACACGTTGAGCCAGTCCTTCATGCGCGTTGCCGGCTATCACGTCAAGCAAGTGTGTCTGGCACCACACAGCAGCCACAACGCCCAGCAACGTGGCAAGGAAGAGCACAACCATCGATGGCAAACGCATCATGATGAGGATAAGCGTCAGCACAGGCACGATGATAAGCCAGGGCGAGATGCAGAATGTCTGCTGCAAGGCTTGCTGAACCGTGGCAACATGCGAGGTGACAGCCTCTCCTTGCCCCAGTCCTACGATGGTAAAGATTGTGAGAGTGATGAGGAAGGTCGGCACTGTCGTGTAAAGCATATAACGGATATGCGTAAAGAGAGGCGTGCCGACTGTGCTGGAAGCAAGCACCGTCGTGTCGCTCATGGGCGATATCTTGTCGCCAAAGTACGCGCCGCTAATGACTGCACCTGCTATCCAAGCCTCTCCAAAGCCGAGTGCTTTGCCTATTCCCATCAAGGCGATGCCGATGGTGGCTACAGTCGTCCACGACGAACCCGTCAGCACACTCACCAAGGCACTAATGAGGCAAGCGGAGACGAGAAACCATTTCGGGCTCATCATCTCCATACCATAATATATTATAGTAGGCACAACGCCGCTCACCATCCATGCTCCTCCGAGTGCTCCGATGAGCAGCAGGATGATGATAGCCGAGCTGACGCCTCCCACCTTGTCGCTTATGGCACGCTCGAAGTCGTCCCAAGTGATGAGACGCGATGCAATGCCGATGCAGACGCAAAATGCCGTTGCCACAAGCAATGCCATCTGCGACGCACCAGCCAACGTCTCGTCACCAAAGATGCTGACAACAAGAGCTACGAGTGCCACCAGTATTACCAGTGGCACACACGATAGCCAAAGAGGAGGAAGGCGCTTCAATGATCAATGGTCAATGGTCAATGATTTTACGCCACCTTGTTCAGCTTCTTGATAATCGAGAAGATGAAGATAGCAGCGAGCAGGCAGATTGCCATCAGCGTGCCCCAAACGATGGTGAGGTCCATGCCCCACATGTGTCCAGGAATGCTGACAAGCTTGTTGCCGATAGCCGTTGCAACGAACCATCCGCCCATCATCATGCCTTTGTACTTCACAGGAGAAACCTTCGTCACGAACGAGATACCGATTGGGCTCAACAGCAACTCGGCAAAGGTGAGGATGAGGTAGGTCCTAACCAACAGCGAAGGACCCATATCTGCCAAATGAGGATGGTTTACGGGATCTGCAGCAGGAAGTCCTACTGAATCCAACGTAAGCCACAGATAAGCGCAGGCTGCAACAAGCATACCTAAGCCAATCTTGACGGGAGCCTTTGGTTCCTTGCCTATGCTTGCCAGCCAACCGAAAAGGGCCACGCTGACAGGCGTCAGGATAACTACAAAGCAAGGATTGAAGTGCTGGAAGATGGGAGCTGAGACTGCCGTCTCGACACCTGGAGCAGGCACCATATTATAGAGGAAGAACGCACCAGCAACTATCATGATAGCAGCAAGGATGCGAGGCAAACCCTTTGACTGGAAGATGCCGAACAAGCCATAAACGATGAAGATGAGAGCCAAGAGGTTGCGCACATCGAACATCATGCTCTCGATGCCTGTAGAGGTTTGAGCGGTATATTCATCTGCAAACCAAGTCAAAGTCAAGCCGTTCTGGTGGAATGCCATCCAGAAGAAGATGACGACAGCAAAGACGAGGCAGAGGCAAACGATGCGCTCCTTCGTGTCGTTCTCGGCAGGAACTTCCGCCTTCTGTGTCTCTTCCTTGACAGCAGCCTTCTTCGTTGTGCCTATCACATGAGCAAATGTGCGCTTGCCCAGATAATAAATAAGGATAGAGGCAATCACGCTCACACATGCAACGGCGAAAGCGAAGTGATAGGAGTCGGCCTTGCTGTAACCGAGCGACGACTGTGCCCAGTTCATGATAGCAATGGCTGCCGTAGGTGCAAATAGCGCACCAATGTTGATGGCCATATAGAAGAGTGAGAAGCCAGAGTCGCGCTTGTCGGCAAACTCAGGATCGTTATAGAGGTCGCCCACCATGACTTGCAGGTTGCCCTTGAAGAGGCCTGTTCCAAGAGAGACAAGCAAGAGGCCTGCACCCATTGCGATGATGGCTGGAGTTGCCTTGCCCAAAGGCACAGACAGGATGAGGTAACCGATGAACATGATCATAATGCCCAGCACGACCATCTTGCTGTAGCCGTACTTGTCGGCAAGCATGCCACCAAACAAGGGCAGCAGATATACGACGAACAGGAAGTTGGAGAACGTCTCGCTGGCCCAACCTGAGTCGAAGCCAAAGTTGTCATGAAGGAAAAGGACGAAGACGGCCAGCATGGTGTAGTAACCAAAGCGCTCGCCAGTATTGGCCAGAGCCAGCGTCCAAAGTCCTTTTGGCTGCCCCTTATAAGACAGGAGAAGGAAGCAGAACCAGATTGCAAACAAGCCCACGATAATGGGGGTAGATAACATTTCGAACATAATTTATTTGATTTAAGTTAATAATTTGCCGACAAAGTTATAAAATAAAGTGAAAAGTGAAAAGTGAAAAGTGAAAAATTATGTACTTTTGCAGCGCAAAAAGAAGAAACATGAAAGGATTGACACCAAGAATTATCGAAAGCATGAGGGGTTATAGCCGCGAAACCTTCATGAAGGACTTGATGGCGGGCATTATCGTGGGCATCGTTGCCTTGCCCCTTGCCATCGCTTTCGGCATAGCCAGCGGCGTGACGCCCGAGAAGGGCATCATCACAGCCATCGTGGCAGGCTTCCTCATCTCCCTACTCGGAGGTACTAAAGTACAGATTGGCGGCCCTACAGGAGCCTTTATCGTCATCATCTACGGCATTGTCAACAACCCTGAATACGGTCTGCAAGGCTTGCTGATTGCCACCATTCTGGCAGGCATCATTCTCATCGCGCTTGGTGCTTTCAGGCTGGGCGTCGTCATCAAGTTCATCCCCTATCCTATCATCATAGGCTTCACAGCAGGTATCGCTTTGACCATCTTCACGACGCAAATCAGCGACATACTGGGCTTGACGCAAACTGCGATTAGCACGACTGGCGAAGTTATCCGCATCCCCCTCAAGACGCCTGGCGACTTTGTGGGCAAATGGATTAGTTATGCCGAGAACATCGGGACGTTCAATCTCTGGAACTTCATTGTCGCCATCGGTTCTTTGCTGGTCATCATCTTCTCGCCCAAGGCATTGAAGAAGGTGCCTGGCTTGGGCAAGATACCTGGTTCGCTTTGGGGCATCCTGCTCGGGACTGTGGCTGTGCTCCTGCTGAAGCAGCAAGGCATCGAGGGCATCGACACCATCGGCGACCGCTTCCACATTCAGGCTCAGCTGCCGACGATAGTTGTGCCGAGCATCACCTTTGAACTCATCCAGAAACTCATGCCGGTGGCCTTCACGATAGCCATCCTCGGAGCCATCGAAAGCCTGCTTTCCGCCACGGTTGCCGACGGCGTGATCAGCGACAAGCACGACTCGAACATGGAGCTCATCGCACAAGGCGTGGCCAATATGGTGACGCCGCTCTTCGGAGGCATTCCTGCCACGGGAGCCATCGCACGCACCATGACGAACATCAACAATGGCGGACGGACGCCTGTGGCGGGCATCATCCACGCCGTCGTACTATTGCTCATCCTGCTTCTACTCATGCCATACGCCGAATACATCCCTATGGCTTCGCTGGCTGCAGTACTGGTCATCGTCAGCTACAACATGAGTGGCTGGCGAACGATACGCGGCCTCCTGAAGAACCCGAAGAGCGACGTCATCGTGCTCTGCGTGACGTTCCTGCTGACTGTTGTCTTCGACCTCACCATCGCCATCGAGGTCGGCCTCATCCTCGCCTGCGCGCTCTTCATGAAGCGCATCATGGAGACCACCGAAATCTCTGTCATCAAGGACGAAATAGACCTTGGTGACGCCTCGGATATGGCTGTCAACGAGGAGCATTTGGTCATCCCCAAAGGCTGCGCAGTCTATGAAATCAACGGCCCCTACTTCTTTGGCATTGCCAACAAGTTCGACGACCTGATGGCAAACATCGGGCACGAGAAGCCAAAGGTTCGCATCATCCGCATGAGGAAGGTACCCTTCATCGACTCGACAGGCATCCATAACCTGCAGACGCTCATCGAGATGAACCACGAAGAAGGCATCCACGTCATTCTCTCAGGCGTTAATCCGAAAGTGCATAGCCAACTGCAGAAAGCACGCTTCTACGACCTCATGGAAAGCGACCACATCTGTCCGCACATCGACGTAGCCCTCCAAAAAGCACGCGAATTCTTAGAGAACTAGAGTTTTTCTTTTTGACAATTAGGAGCTGGCTGAAATGTGCCTACGCCTTGTCGTGAATCAAAGCTCCTGTCCCTGGTGATTCTTGGGCGTATTACCTCCCAACATAATCTATCTCCATAAGGCAAATTCCGCTGCTTGAGGAATCTTGATTTAAATAGAATCCGTACCTTCGTAAACCGAACAATATACAACATACAAGGGAAAAACACTAGCATATCTTATACATATCTCTATAATATCAAGAAAAGACCTCTACAATATCAAGAAAAGACCTCTACAATATCAAGAAAAGACCTCTACAATATCAAGAAAAGACCTCCAATGGAACAAGCAAACAACTAAGTAGTATCTCCTATACATGTCCGGTACTTGTCCGGTAGATGTTCGGTATAAAAGCGGACATGTACCGGACAAGTACCGAACATATAGCGGACAACGATAGGAGGGAAATAGGAGCTCCACATGAGCAACTATATGGATAGAATAGAGGTCTTTATGAGAAGTACTAGAGGTTGATATGAGAAGTACTAGAGGTTGGCATGAGATGTTTCGAAAAAAAGTATGAGTAAGCCACTACTCTTTAAGCCTCGTATCGCGACCTCCACGGCCTTTTGGGAAGACGTGATGGGTGTTGGCCCATTCTTCCCATTTTCCGACGAGCTGCTTTAATTGTTCAGGCTTCTCGGCTGCAAGGTCGTGGCGCTCGGTTCGGTCGTTCGGAATGAAATAGAGTTCCCATTTGTCGGTTACTTCGTCGCGAACGGCTTTCCAGTCGTTCCACCTGACGTAGCAGTTATCAGCATGTTCGCCGAAGATGTATTCGTGAAGCTTCTTGTCGGGATGACTGACGGCTGGCATCAGGCTTGTTCCTGCCAGCGGAATGATGTCGTTGCCGCCGTGATAGGTCTTTGGATAGGTTGCTCCAGCCACATCGATGAAGGTTGCCATGAGGTCGGTGACGTGGCAGATGTTATTCCTCAGCTGCGAGGCGTATTGCTGCGTTTGCTCAGGCCAAGAGACGATGAGAGGCGCTGCTATGCCGCCTTCGTAGGCACGGCGCTTGTACTTTCTGTAGGGCGTGTTGCTCACCATTGCCCAAGGCTTGCCATAAGAGGGCTGCACCCAATGCTGTTGGTTGTTGATGTCGCCCACGTTTCCGAAGCCTGTCTCGCTATAAGGCTCGGCACACGCTCCGTTGTCGGAAAGGAAGATGATGAGGGTATTGTCGAGCTGTCCTTTCTCTTGGAGGTAATTGATGACACGGCCAATGTTGTAGTCCATGCAATGAACCTGTGCGGCATAGACCGACATGCGAAGGGCTGAGTTGTCCTGTTCCTCTACGGAGAGTTGGTCCCAAGTCCTGGATTCCCATTCGGCCAGTCCCCATTCGTCCTTTATGAGTCCCAGCTCCACCATTCTCTGCCTGCGCTGCTCGCGCGTCTTTTGCCATCCATCAGCATAGCGCCCAGCCATCTTCTCGATGTCGGCATCCTTGGCTTGCAGAGGCCAGTGCGGGGCGTTGTAGGCAAGGTAGAGGAAGAAGGGCTTGTCGTCCTGCTGCTCTTCGAGGAAAGTGATGGCGTGGTCGGTGAAGGCATCCGTAGTGTAATAAGGCGGACGTGGAGCAGGAAGATGCATGTTGTCGAGCGTCAAGCCTCGTCCACCGCGGGGTTGCAGATAGCTCGTTGCACCAGCCAGAATGCCATAGAAATGCTCGAAGCCTCGCTGCAGCGGCCATTTCTCTTTTCCATGCAGTCCGACATGCCATTTGCCCGTCATATAGGTGTGGTAACCAGCATCGCGAAGCACTTCAGCCATCGTCAAGCAATTGCGGTTCAGGAACCCCATATATCCGTGCTCACCCTGATGCTCTGGGTCATCTCCGTCTTTAAGCTCAGGGTCTTCCGACATTGCTCCGATGCCGGCTTGATGGGAATAGAGGCCAGTCAGCAAGCTGGCTCTGGTGGGGCAGGAGCGTCCGCAATTGTAGAACTGCGTGAAACGAAGCCCGCGAGCGGCTAAAGCGTCGATATTGGGTGTAGGAATCTCGCCTCCGTAGCATCCGATATCGGAATAGCCCATGTCGTCAGCCATGATGAGCAGGATGTTCGGACGTTTGTCTGTCTTCTTTGCCGACCAGCAAGGAAAAGCTGTCAGCAGCGCTACAGCAGAAAGACTGCCTTTGATGATGATGTGCTTCATTATGTGTTGTTGTTTTAAAATTCCGTTATTTTCCATTCCTTTGGTGCGACAAATCCCTTCTGCCCTTTTCCATAAGGTATTTCTTTCTGATAGGGCACAATGGCATCGCCCTGCACTACCGTTTTACGAAGCTCCTTGACACGATTTGGATCTTCATAGATGCGACCTTCGCGCGTTTCGTAAGGGTTCTGCAGGATGTCCGTAATGAAGTCCTTCTTCAAGCCAAGATGCTGACCTGCGAGGATGAGTTTGTATTGTTGGCAAACGCCTGCACCGCATCCCAGATACATATCACGGTCTATCTGCTTCTTCTTACCCCGGAGCACACCATAAATGCTGATGCCGTCATACGGATTCTTCGGTTTCCCTTTCGCTCTGATGATGTCGGCCAAGGTGGGAAGGATGTCCACAAAGCCTGTGACTTGCTCCAGTTTCCTGCCACCTTGCTGGAAACCTTTCTTCCAATAGATGCCTGCAACCGTACGGACTCCACCTTCCCATTCGTCGAACTTTGAGCCACGCAAGGGACGGTTCACACAATAAGGTTCCATACCCGGTACTCCCCCATTGTCGCTCATAAAAAGGATGATTGTATTGTCCCACTCGCCGCTCTGACGAATGGCATCGAGGATGGTCCCAACACCTGTATCCATTCGAGAGACCATAGCCCGATAAGTCCATCCCTTCTGGTCTTTTGGGGGAAGGGCATCGAACTCCTCTTTGGAGATGAACTTACGGATTTCCTCTTCTGGTGCCTGATAAGGAGAATGCGGTGCATTGAAGCAGGCATAGACGAAATAAGGCTCGTCTTTGGCATATTCCTTGATGCATCGCGAAGCCTCAGCAGCAATAAGGTCTGTGGAGTAGCCTTCCTCGTGGCACGACTCCCAATCATCATGCCAGTCGAGCTCTTTCTCTCGCGTATGGTCGAAGTAATCAAAGGCACCGTTCAAGGCTCCATGGAAATGCGTAAAACCACGATTGAGCGGGTAGTAGCGCAGACGACTGTGCCCCATGTGCCATTTGCCTATCGCTGCACGATTTGTGTAGCCGTTTCGTCCAAGCACATCTGCCATCGTCTCTTCCTCGACAGGAAGTCCATAGTCTCGCCAAGGCGGAATGACTGTCTCGCGAATGCCGAAGCGACTGGGATAACGACCCGTCATGAGTCCACATCGTGTGGGAGAACTGACGGGAGCCGTATAGAAGCGATCCAACTCGATGCCTTCGCCGATAAGACGGTCGATGTTGGGCGTTGGAATAACGCTGCCGTGATAACTCACATCGCCCCACCCCAAGTCGTCAGCTACGATAATCACTACATTAGGACGCGTGGCTCCAAAGGCGTTTGCTGCGGTTGCTGCCCCAAGCAAAGCCAAAGCTTTTTTTCCCTGCATTACCATTCTTTCAGTCTGTGTTCTTCGTACCAGGCACACACTTTCTCTGCCAGTTTGCGGGCTAGGCGTGGATTCTGGTCAGCCAAGTTCTTTGTTTCGTTACGGTCAGCCTCAAGGTCGTAAAGCTCTATATCCGTGCAATTGTCGTTGCAGAGCAGTTTCCATTTGCCGCGACGAATGGCCAGATGAGGGCTACGGTTCTCCTTCCTGCCAGGGAAGTTGAAGCTCTTGTTTCGACCGAAATCCCACATCAAGTCTGTGCTGCGACTCTTTTTGTTCTTTCCCAAAAGTTGGCGCGACATATCTTCTCCCCTACTCTTATAACCCTTTTCAGTAGAGATGCCTGCCATTTTGCAGAGCGAAGGATAGAGGTCCATAGCGCTGAGAATGGTTGTCTCGTTACGCTCTCCAGCCTTTATCTTGGCAGGATAGCGAATGATGAAAGGCATATTGATGCCGCCCTCATAAAGGCTGTTCTTTGCGCCCCGCATCCCTAAGGTGCGGCGTTGCATGAAACTGGGAGCAGGACCATTGTCGCTGGTAAAGATGACGATGGTGTTCTCCGCAAGTCCCATCTTGTCGAGTTCGTCGAGGAAACGTCCCAACTGCACATCCATCTCCTTCAATACAGGCTCGAAGGCATCCTCCTTTTCCCACTTTTCACGCTTCTCGGCAAAGAATTCTGGCACCCAAGGCGTGTGCATATCATCAGGCCAAAGGTTCAGGAAGAAGGGCTTGCCATTCTGTTTCCTGATAAATTCGAGGCTCTTATCCACGAAATAAGCAGTTCTGTTCCAACGCTTCACACTATCGGAAGCCGCCCATATCCAATGCGTAGAAGTGATGATTGGGTCTGGGTCTGGACTCTCATAAGTGGAGATGTGTTCGTCGTAACCATAGTTCTCGAAGCCAGGAGCATCTGTTACATCACGACCTCCACCAAGATGCCATTTGCCAATATGCGCCGTAGCGTAGCCTGCTTGCTGGAAAGCCCTCGCAATACTGGGAGCAGAAGGATTCAGGTAGTTGAGTTGCTCAACCCTCTTGTTGGCAGCCCTCGTGTCCATAAATGTGTTTATTCCATGCTCCAGCGGGAACTGACCTGTAATGAGACCACAACGGGAAGGAGAGCTGACAGGAGCGGCAGAGTAATACTGCGTGAAGGAAAGTCCTTGCTGAGCCAGACGGTCGATATTGGGAGTCGGTGTATATGAGCCTCCGAAGCAACTGACGTCGCCTATGCCCATATCATCAATATACATAATAATGACATTCGGCTGCTTGTCTTGTGCGCAGAGCGCAGCAGGCAGTACAGCAAGCCCTGAAAGCATTTTGCGGTATCGTGATTTATTCATGAGTTCGTATGTTTTCTGATTTGTTTTAATTCGCTACATCCATGCCGATGCCTGTGTCGCCCATTTGCTCCATCCATTCGAGAAGGGCAGTCTTCATCTCTGCTACTCGAGCAGCATATTCGGGCAAGTCAGCCAGATTATGAAGTTCCCAGGGGTCTGTCTGGTGGTCGTAGAGCTCTTGTGCAGGACGATGGACGAACTTGTCTATCAGCCAAGATGACCGTTCGTCGGTTTGAGCCGTCACGAGCCACGAACCCCACATATCGTTGGTATCTTCAGGTTTCATCATGTGCTTCTCGCTATACGGTCTCTCGTGCATCAGATTCATGATGAAACGATAGCGCTTGTCCTGAATGCTGCGAATGGGATAAGCAGGCCCTTCCGGATGGTTGTTGTGAATACCGTAAGCCCACTCCCGGACTTGAGCTTTCTTCTTGCCATATAGGATGGGCAAGAGACTACGGCCATCCAAGGTATCGACAGGAGCACCTCCTGCAAAGTCGATAAGTGTGGGCAGTACATCTTCATATTGTACAAGGGCATCGCTGACAGAACCTGCCTTGATCTTTTTCGGATAGCGAGCCAAAAAGGCGCTGTGCTGACCATAACGGTAGCAAGTCCATTTGCCAAAAGGCATCTTGGGGCCTTGCTCTCCAAGAAAGATTACAAGCGTATTGTCCAATTGCCCTGTTTCCTCAAGGGTTCGAAGCGTCATCCCCACCTCGTTGTCGAGCATGCGAATCTCTGCCAGATAGTCGCAAAACATTCGTCTGGTTACAGCATTATCCACACAGTTAGGTGGCAGATGCACACTATCGGGATTGAACTCGGAAGCATCGCCAGAGTCCCATGGTGCATGGGTGTTGATACTGCAAACAAAGAGGCAGAAGGGCTGCGACTTGTCGCGACTCATAAACTCACGTATTCCATCAGGAGTGGAAACGGGAGGATGCGACATCGTGCAGCCCACAGCAAAGCCCGGTATCTTCTCGAAGGGGAACACCTTCAGCTGCTTTACAGGATGGTCTTTGCCTGTCCGCCCTACCCTATATCCCAAGTCGGACATATAATGTACCACACTTCTGAGACCACGATTCACAGGTTTATGGTTTCGGAAAGAACCATGATGCTGCGGATACAAGCCCGTATAGAGGGATGCTCTGATTGGAACGCTCACTGCCATAGAGCAGAAGTTGTTGGTAAGCAGCATGCCCTCTTTAGCCAAACGGTCAATGTTTGGAGTCTGTAGGTTTTCGCCCCCATAGCATCCAATCTCGTTAGTTCCTAAATCGTCTGCTATGAAGACCAAGACGTTGGGACGAGACTTGGCCTGCCCTGCACAAACTGCAGAGCAGACCAAACCAGGAATCAAAACTAATTTATTAGTTTTCACTTAATTGCAACTTTTTTGCCATTCTTGATGTAGATACCCTTAGGCAACGTTCCACTTGACATCTTCTGACCGGCAAGATTGTAGATGCCGTCTTTCGAACCAAATGTTCCTTCGATTGTCTGAATGCCATCAGGGTCGGTACCATCATCGACTTTGACACAAATAGAACGATTGTTCATGTCGAAAGTGACAATATAGTCTGTCGGACCAACACCGGCTGGCCATTCAATACGCAAACGATGGGCATTGCCCCAACCACGTACCAAATCTCCAACCGTTTCGCCGGGAGTGAGGATGCTGTCGTTCAAAGCAGTAGTATAGCTTGCCTCAAGCCACCCTGGGCGAGTAACGGTGCTGTTCTCTTCATCATCAAGAGTAGAACGACTTGCCATAACAAGGAAGGTGGCATATCCAGGATATACATAGTCTTCGAAGAAGCGTACAGTTCCGACATACATGCCATCACCCATGTGCTTCAAAGGTGCCATCTCGTCGTTCTTCCAGCGATGTTCTTTGCCGTCTTTGTCTATGATAGAGCCACAGACGAATACACGGTCGTGCCATGCATATTCGATGGGATCGAACACAACTGTACTATCCTTCGGATTGAGCGTGACACGCATCTCAGCACCAATCATCTGATAGTCCTGACCAGCACCGTCTATGAGAGGATGGTTGTTATATTCAGGAGTAACAAAGCGGCGGTATTGCTGGTTGGACTTGAACGTCTGGTCGAAGCGCGTGAAGTAAACGCCAGCCCGAGCATCAGCATGTACCTGATTGGCACGGTTCTGAGTCTTGAATGTGCCGGTATATGTGCCGTCAGCCTGCTTTTCGAGCGGATAAGCCTTGCCCGCTTCACCATAAGCCAAAGCTTCTCCTTCAGCATCGAGAAGGTCGCCCTGAACATAAAATCCGCCACCTATCGAGGTATTGTCTCTGATTTTTGTCATATACTGCTCGACGTCATCATCAGAAAGGTCGCAGTCCAACAGATGTTCTTGAATCTCGTCGCCCTGGGCATACAGGTCGTCGCTCAGGTTCGGGTCGGAGTCCAGCATAGCATCACCTTGATTATAACAATACTCCATCAAGCTGCTCAGGCCCTGATATATCGCGTGGCTGGCGTTGATGGTATTGAACTCATCATTGATTTGCCTGGCAAGCTCGAGTTTAGCCTGGGTGTTCTCTTCTGCATTGGCATCGCCAATGAGAGATGAAATGCGGTTGAGATGTTCTGCGCTGATATAGAAATCCTGCTCTTCTTGTGCTATGCGTAGGTTTTCGAGATGCTCTTCAAAGTTGGTCATCATGCTCTGAATAGCTTCTGTGTCAAAGCCTCTGTAAACGAGTTGGAACTTGCCCCAAGCCGTAACACCACCTTCATACCAGGGCGTGCCAGTATTCTGTATACCGATGCGCAAGGCTTCTCCTTCATCGACAATCGCAAATGCGTGGTTGACAAAGCGACCTGCGGAGAAAGCGAAGCTCATGGCATATCGGCCATCAGGAACCCAACCTGTGCCAGTTTCTCTATCATAGGAATGCGTCTCTTCGCCATTATGAGGAGCGGAAGGGTCGCCAGATGGGTCGAAACGACAGTTAACGCCATTGATGGCTTCGTTATAAGGAATGGCACACTTGTAGAGGTTCCAAACGGGAGTGTGGAAATCATTGATGTAGATGTCGGAAGCAACCAACTCCTGGCCAGAGAAGTCGCCAAGACCAATATCGCCGGTACGCTGATATGCGGGTACTATCAGTTCGTAGATACCATTTGGCAGGTCTTCTTCTTCCAGGTCTTGGTATACATAGAATGATGTGTTCTTGCTGGCACTTACAGGATAGATATCAAGGAAACCGGTACGACAGGAGAAGTTCGACCCATTGCCAGTCTTGGTTGTCTTTGCCACCCATCCCTTGAAGTTGGCATCTTCCGTAAAGTCGGCATTGTAGATAAGGTTGGAGATGTCGGAACCCTCGGCAATGTTGTTCTTGATAGCCAGGTTAAGCAGTTCCCCAATGAAAGCAATCTCGGTCGACAGCTCCTCAACAGAGAGGAGTCTGGTTTCTATGATATTTTTATATGTTCCGTTGGGGAGTCCTTCTACATCTTCTTCGTCTTCATTGAGGTAAGTGTAAAGTAAGTCCGCATCAGGGCCATAGAGGTGTTCACGGCCTTCCAGATCATTCCTGACAGCTTCCACAGCTGCCTTGTAATCAATGTAGGCAAGATGGCTCAGTCGGATTTGTTCGGGCAAACGAGAAAGTTGGTTGGCAACATTTAACATTTCATCGAGAGATGCAATTTCATAGAGAGTCTCGCTCGCTTCTTGGTAGCTTTCCACCAACTGTGTCTGTGCTTCCAGTTGGTCCAGTTCCTGCAGATTCTTTTCTTGCTGAGCGCTGATAAGTTCTATGGCAGCGTCGGTGCCCGTAACACGCTCCAGACGCCAAGTGTCCCAAACAGTCCAGTTGCCAGCCAGATACATTTGGTTTTCCAGGCCGACTTTTACTGTATCTTGCTCACTCTCTACGACAAAGTATATAGGCTCGTTCCAATAGAGACCCTTTGAGAAGTAGTCGCGACATGCCGCCATGGAGTTTGGCACATAATATCCCGTAGCCTCATGGTATGTCTGGGTTCCTGTGCCAATTGGCTTCTCCTGTCGGCCTTCCGCTATATCCATGAAGAGATTGCCGATTCTGCGACCTTTGACCTCAGCATAGAATTGGCTATTGTGATAGAGTTGAATGTAATCAGGATTCAGATCTGCATCCTCATATGCTATCTGGTCATTATTATTCCATGTCTTGACACGCGAAAGACCCTGCACACGCAATTTGTAGAGTCCGGGCTCCAGACCTGTAAGCTCCTGATAGGTGTCAAACCATTTCTGGTTCCAATGCTCCGCTACGCTGTTGTTGATGTTCAGTCCCGAACCGTCATTACTATTTGAATTAATATAGCCTTGTGCGTTTTCGTGGTCGGCATTTGCAAAGATGCGAATGAATGGGTAGCTCTCATCTTCCTGACCACATACCTTGCAGAAACCGTCTACATATGTGTGGGGCGGAATAATTACCTCGCCGCTGTTGGAGAAGCGGGCTTCCTCTGCATCGTATGTGCCGTCGCAGCGCATGTCAGCCTGGACTACAACCGTGCCATGAGTCGGGATGAAGGTGGGGAAGTAATCTTCTTCTTCGCCATTATCCAAGTTCTGGAACCATCGGATGACACTCTGGTCGCCATTGAGACGATAGCAGAGAGAACCGCTCTCCAGTTCGCCGTCTTCAATGCGCTGTGCCTGGGTGCCGTACATGCTGAAGCAGTTTGTTATGGTTGCGTTTTCGTGACGGAATGCGTATTTGTCTTCGCTCTGAATGCCGGATGCGGTAGCAGAGGTCCAGCTGTTGCTGATAATGGCACCATTATTGCCTAACCAGCCAATAAGGGCAGCGCTTTCTGCACCACCGCTGACAGACCCCGTGCTGTAGCAGTTCTCGACGGTCAGTTTAGCAATGCTCTGGTAGTTTGCGCCCAGAATGGCACCGGCTGTGGTGGTGAGTCCTGACACACTGCCTTCAAAGCCGAGATTTCGGAGCAATACATCCCCCTGCATGCCGCAACCTCCAATTAAGGCTGTACCTTTCAAGCCCGTGATATAGCAGTTCTCGTCGAGCCGCAAGTTCTCGACCACCGAGCCTCCTCGGATGAAGTTGAAGAAGCCCGACCAGTCATGTTCTACGCCAGCCATCACCAAGTTGCTGATGGTGTGATACCCGCCGTCGAAATGCCCCAAGAATGGAGTAGCAAGTGAGCCGATGCCTGCGAATTCCTCGCCATCCATATCAATATCATTGTCCATGACAACATCAAGGTTCACGCCTCCGTTCTCAACATATCCGGCTAACCATTGCAACTGAAGCGGCGTGCTCATGTGCAGCACGCCATCCACGGGCGACACGAAGTTATTGTTGAAGGCTCCGCAAACGGTGCAGTAGAAGTCGCCGCTTGCAAAAGTATGAGGCGGCACAATACTTCCTTCGTTGGAGTTGCTATAGGTACCTTCGTCTCCTACAGGTGTACCATCGCAAAGCAACGTTCCCTGCATATAGACTTGCAGACTTGTGGCAAAAGGAACTGGATAGTCGTCCTGGCCCAATGTCTGATAGAAAGAAATGTTGCTTTGATTGCCATTGAGGTAATAACATAGTCGTCCGCTTGCCACATCTTCTGTCGTGAAATCGTGGTCCAAGCCCTGTTCGGCTCCCTCTGTTCCACTAAGATCAATTACATTTATGAAAGTACCCGTGAGACGTCCCAATTGGTTTCCTGCGTTGAAGCCCGTCACGACACCCAGATTGACGATATTTTCCTGAAGATTTTGTGCATTGCTGCCATAATAACCGGCAATGACGCCTGCATAGCCATCGCTGGCGGTACTGGTGATAGCTCCTGTGTTGACGATGTTGCGAATGCGCCATGTTGGAGCATTGCCAGTCTGTCCGCCAACCAAGGCAGCTGCATCTGTACCGCCTTCAGCCGTCACGTTAGCCTCGTTGACGATGTTCTCCAAAGTGATGAGACCTGTATTGCCTTGGCTGCAACCTGCAATGGCTCCAACTTGATGGTAGGCTGTGAAGGAGCAACTCTTATCTATAATAAGGTTGCATACACGCGTATTACTGTCCGAATTGCCACGCAAGTAACCGAAGAGTCCCTGAATGTTTTCTGTCGGACGATTGATGACAAGGTTCTTGATTCTGTGTCCTTGTCCGTCGAACGTGCCACGCCAGCGCAGGTCAACGTTCTTTGCAATGGGTGTGTGTTCAATGCCTTGCATGTCGATATCGTTCATCAGGCGTGCACACAAATCATTCCTGCCGGTATTTACCATAGCAGAGAACCATTCCAATTGGTATCCTTCGCTAATCTTATAGAATCCGTCTTCTGCTTGCTCAACATAATTGAGGTCGAGGGCACCGCAGATGTTGCATACACCATGCTCGAACTCATGTGAGCCAATGAGGCACGATGGCGGTTCAACCTCGCGGAAGAACCAGAAGCTCTTGTGGTTGGTTCCTATCGCTGCCATATACGATTGAACTATCTTGTTGTCCTCGTGCCAGTTCATGGCAAAGCAGGCAGAGCTGTTGAAGGCAAGATTAACGTGGTCGGAACTCGTCATGCCGAAGCAATCGGTGCCTTCGCTTGGGGCAGACATGATGAAAATCTCAACAGGTTCTGTTCCCATGTTTACCGCCACATTAGCAGACTCTGCTACAGCCTGGATGTAGCGTTTGCTGTAGAGGTTCTGGACATAGTAGCAGCCCTCATTTCCTGTTGGAATGAAACGCCAATAAGAATAGGTGTCCAATCCTACGTTGCATTGCAGGACGTCCTTCCCCGTGTCCTTCATGTAAGCGTCATGATTGTTACGCGAGGAGATTGTGTAATACAGGTTCTTGTCGATGTCAAGACCCATGGCGGATGCCAAGCTCAGTAATGGCATCAGCATTAAAAGTAAAGTCCTCTTCATAATGATGTTATTAAAGGTTATTTATTTAGGTTTTGCTAATTCCGAATGTAGTAAATAGGAAATTCTTGATGCTTTCTTTTTCCTCTCGTGATGTTTTGCAAATCCACACGAGGATTTCGATAAATCCACACGAGGATTTTAGAGAATCCACACGAGGTTATTTATCATTTGTTGTTTGGTGCATGTCAATGAACAACTTTCTTGCCGTTCCGTATATAGATTCCTGGATATTGAATGTCATTTAGGGAACGACCTTGCAGATCAACCCATTTACTATTTGAAGATTTGCTGTTTACTCTTTGTTGAGTTTGAAGATCGGTTATTCCTGTAATGATGTCATCCGGTACAACAGCGAGTGTCCAAAAAGAACGATGGTTTGTTCCTGCCGCAGCGGCGAATGTCTGGACATAGCAGTTAGCCTGATTGCTCTCTGCTCGCAGGTTAAGTCCGATGGTGCCTGATGAGAAGTCGTGTGGTGTGACTGAGGTGCAGGCAAATCCATACCTGCCGCCTTCGTTCGTTTGGGCTGCCACGTAATATTCTGCGCTCTGATTGCCCATGCTGATCATCTGTCCGGAAGACTTGGTATAACCTTGTATGTAACGCCCCGTCACGAGGTTGCGGACATAATAGCACTGGGCGTTATCGGTCGGTTCGAATATCCAATAGGCAGCGTCGCTTGTGCTACCCTCGCAAGTTATGCGGTTGTCGCTTTCCACATTATCAACCATATAAGCAGGTGTGCCCGAGAAATTTCGGATGGTATATGCGTGATCCTTCAGAGGCCAGTCAGAAGCTGTTGGGTCATCGTCGTTATTGCCTGGGTAATAAGGTGTTGGATCGAAGGTGTTATCACGAATCTGACGAATCTGTTCGGGTGTGAGAAGACCCTTGAAGAACCAGGCATCATCGATATAGCCCTTGAAGTAGCTCTTGCCCGTCTTGTGTCCTCCGATGCGGAAACCGCCGGTGCAGGTTTCAAAAGCACCAGTCGAAACGGTGCAGTCGCGCTCTCCATTTATGAAATATGTAAGGCTCTGACTGACCGGGTCGCACACGATAGCGACATGTTGCCAAGTGCCTGGTTTGAGAGAACCCGTGGTTGCATGGTGCTGACTGCCGCCCAGAAAACTGTTATAGAAAAATGAAGGCGTGCCGCCACTTACAGGAGCCTCGGCTCTGGCATACAAATAGATGCGTCCCGTGCCTGCATTGTCTTTCTGGGCAAGAATTATTTCATCGCGGACATAAATGTCGTTATCTAACTGATCGCTTGCATTCGGAGCTGCGGTATTCTCGTCGTAAACCCACGAGCAAAAGGTTGTCTGAGTAGTTCCTGTGTCGAAAATGCCTGTCGTATTCAAGTCGAGATACTGAGCATTACCATTCAAGTGAAGTGCCTGACCGTGTTTTCCCGTTCCGAATGTAATGCCGTCGGAACTGGGAGTAAGTACGTACTTGGAAGGCGAAGCATCGTCCATGTTGTCGTCAAAAGGGTAATGGAAGATGAGTTCGGTCTTGGTCTCGGGAATATCATCAGGGACATTAAGGCCAACACTCTTTGCCCAAGTGTTCCAGAGACTCTTCATCTCGCGCACCTTCTCGGGGTGTTCGGCTGCAACATTATTGGTCTCTGAGAGGTCGTGGGCGAGGTCGAAGAGTTGCCAGCCACCATTTGCGAGGGCCGTAAGCCGCCAGTTTCCCTTACGGACGGCTTTTCCTCTCTCGTGTTCCCAATAGAGAGTGCGCTCATCGTCCCAGCTATTCTTGTCCTTAAGCAATGGCAGAAAACTCCGGGTCTCATTGCAAAGCGGCTTGATACTGTTGCCGTTATAGAAAGATGGATAAGTTGCACCGGCAAGTTCCAAGCAGGTAGGCATCACATCAAGGAAGGTGCAAGGCTGCGACATAATCGTTCCTTCCTTTTCCTGAGCCATTCCTGCAGGCCAATGCACGATGGTTGGTGCTGCCGTTCCACCATGGAACTGGGTCGTCTTCCAGTATCGGTAAGGCGTATTGACTGCTCCTGCCCAACCATTATGAAGATAGTTGTAGGTAAGCTGACTACCTGGCGTCGGAGAGTTTCGCACTACCATTTGCCCGTCGCGAGTGCGATCGTGACGGTCGAAGTCACCGATTGTGTAGTTCTCAGATGAGGCTCCGTTGTCGGAAGTAAAGATGATGAGGGTATTGTCGAAGATGCCTCTACGCTTCAACTCTGCGATGATTCGACCGATATTCTGGTCCACGCAATCGATCATGGCTGCATGTACCTCCATGTTTGCCCTTTGTAATGCCTTGTTTGTCTCGTCATTCCATTTGCGACCGGAAGCATTCGTGGCCACAGGCATCTCGTCGGAATTGATGAGACCAAGTTCCAGCATACGCTGGTAGCGACGCTCGCGAAGCATATCCCACCCGTCGTCGAACTTGCCTTTGTACTTCGCGATATCCTGAGGCTTTGCCTGAACGGGCCAATGTGGTTCCTGGAAAGCGACGTACATGAAGAAAGGCTTGCCGTCTGAGGTCATTTCATCCATCATGTCTATCGCTTTGTCTGCCACGAAATCGGCATAGTAGAAGTCCTTCGGAATGCTATCCGTGAAGATAGGCTCCTCGTTGTGGACAAGTGAGAAGGGGTCGAAGTGGTCGGTCACGCCCCATATAGTGCCCCAATGCTGGTCGAATCCACGGTTGCAGGGATAGGTCTCGATTGGAGCAAAAGGACGGTTATTGAAGGTGCTTTGATGGGAAAGCCACTTCATCTGGTCTTCCTGGTTGCCAATGCCTTTAGTGAGCGAGAGGTGCCATTTGCCGCTCATTCCGGTGTGATAACCAGCTTCGCGAAGCACTTCGGGAATCGTCACGCAGTCGCGCGAAAGGCTTTGTCCCATACCTGTAATGCCCACGGTTTGTGCGTAGCGACCCGTCATGAGCTGAGCTCGCGACGGACAACTGCGACCGGAATTGTAGAACTGGGTGAAACGCATACCCGAAGCGGCGAGCGCATCAAGGTTAGGACTCTCTACCTCGCCGCCAAAGCAGCCAAGGTCAGAGTAGCCCATATCATCAACTACGATGAGCATGATGTTAGGGCGCGTGGCCTGCTGCTGGGCAGAGGCAAGTGCCGGAAGCAATGCCGGCAGTGCTGTCAGAGCACGTTGGTATTTTTGAAACATAGTATATATATAATGTATAATGCGATTACTTCATGCTGACCTTCTTCCCGTCTGCGATATACAGCCCCGGCAGACTGAACGTATGCAGGGACCGTCCCTGCAAATCATACACGCCGCCAAGGGGATAGATGGCAGAGGTGGTGCCACTTCCGACTGGACTCAAACCATCGGCTGCATCAAGTTTGAAAACAGGATATTCAACCTCGTTAATCGTCCAGATATTGTCGAAGTCCCACTTCAGTGTACCGGTATAGAAACTTTTAGTGCGGAACACACCATCGTCCATCTTACGAATGGTACCTGCAGGAATCTGTCCGCCTACACCTTTATCGTCATAATACGCCAGCCGGATGCCTTCCCTAACATACAGCCCGGACATGTATTCTATGACGTTATTGGGCGCAGCTGGCAGGCGACGGGAATAATAATAGTTTGGCGTCGCTCCCGTTATGCTGTTTGCCAGGACCAGAACATCTTGCAAGCGGACGTTTGTATTGTTGTCTGTGAAGCCTATCACGCCTGCAGCACAACCGGATTTGTGGCTGTTCTGACTAGTGGATACATTGCCTGCGAAATAGGTTCGAGCGATATCCAACTTAGCGACTGACGTGCCGTTGTTGGAATGTATGAAACCCACGATTCCTCCTGCACAAGAGGGAGCATTCATGTCTGTGCTGAGTCTTGTGGCATTAATGTCTGCCACGACATAGCAGTCGCGGATGGTGTTGTATTCGGTATTCGTGCCATCTCGTGCCACCCGACCTGCCAATCCGCCCACTTCGCTGTCGCTTGTAATCTTGCCCGTCACGGCTACGCGTTCCACTGTGCAGGCTCCTATCATAGCTCCGGTGATGCCTCCTGTTGGAGCTTTGCCGGTGATGTCCACATCTTCGAGAATCAAATTCTTTATCGTCGCATGATACATTCGTCCGAACAACCCCTTGAAGGCTGTGCCGTTCTTTATCTTGAGACCTTTTATGGTGTGTCCTCTGCCGTCCAGGATACCGGCGAAACGTGCCGGATCGCCATCGTCTTTGTCCGACGCTCCGATAGGCACCCACTCTTCTCCTTCAGGTATTTCAATGTCGCAGGCAAGGTAATAGTTGTTTGTCAAATCCTCTCGAATGGCATTAAACTCTTCAAAGGAGCTGACAGGCTGTGGAGTCTTTAGCGACGCATCTTCAGGATTCTTCGTGTCCATCAGCACTCCCCTATCGCCTTGCTCTTCCATCCAGCGATGCAACTCCCGATGCATCACCTCTATCCGCTCTTTGTGTTCAGGAACGTCTGCCAGGTTGTTGAGTTCCCACGGGTCTGTCTCGTGGTCGTAAAACTCGATAGCCGGACGATGGACAAACTTGCCAACAAGCCAATTGGCCCAGTCACTCGTCTGTGCCGTCTGTAACCACGACTGCCACATGTTGTCGCCCTCCTTCATCATATGCTTTTCATAATAGGAGCTATCCGGCAAGAGGTTCTCGATGAGCTTGTATCGTTTGTCTTGTATACTGCGGATGGGATACGACGGACCCTCGGGATTATTGTTGTGCATGCCATACACCCATTCGCGTTTATCACTTTGCTTCCCTAAGAACACATCAAGTTGGCTGATGCCATCAAGGCCTTGCACAGGTTCTCCTCCTGCCGCTTCGATGAGGGTTGGCAAGATGTCTTCGTACTGAACAAGTGCGTCGCTGACACTTCCGGCTGCCACTTTTCCCGGATAACGAACAATCATTGCACTCGACTGCCCGTAACGAAAGCACGTCCACTTGGCAAAAGGCATCTGCGGACCTTGCTCGCTAAGCACAATCACAAGTGTGTTCTCGTCTGCTCCGGCTTCTTTCAAAGCAGACATTGTCATGCCTACCTCGTCGTCGAAAAGTCGTATCTCGGCCAGGTAGTTGCAGAAGTCTTCGCGTGTCTTAGCGTTATCCACGCAATTAGGCGGCAGCTTGAGGTCGGAAGGATTGAACTCCGACGGGTCGCCAGCATCCCAAGGCATGTGGCTGTTGATGCTGCAAACGAAGAGGCAGAAAGGCTGACTGCTGTCGCGCTGCATAAACTCGAGAATGCCTTCGGGAGTGGATTTCTTAGGATGCGAGACTGTGCATCCTACCACAAAGCCAGGTATCTTCTCGAAGCCATACACCTTGGGCTGGTTCACCGGGTGGTCTTTTCCCGCTCTGCCCACACGATAACCGAGGTCGGAGAGGTAATGTGTCACACTCTTCACTCTGGAATATGTGGCTTTATGATTCAAGAAAGAACCATGATGGGCGGGATAAAGGCCCGTGTACATTGAAGCACGAATCGGCACACTTATTGCCATCGAAGCAAAGTTGTTGGTCATAAGCATACCTTCACGCGCCACACGATCGATGTTGGGCGTAGCAAGATTCTGCCCGCCATAACAACCCAATTCACATCGTCCCATGTCGTCGGCAATGATGACAAGGATGTTAGGCTTCTGCTGAGCCATAGCTGAGGTCAACCCAAGCGGCAACAAAGTCAATGCATACTTCTTCATAGTCTTTTTACCTTAAAACTGCTTATCTCCTTAATGTATTTAATGTCTTCTTGTTGTTCTCAATAATAATTCCTTTATAGGATTGGCTGTCAGGCACTCTTTGTCCTGCAAGATTATAGCTTTCACCTTTTAATCTTTTCACCTCTTCACCTTTTCCAATGCCTGTTGCGTCTTCATCAAACTCGAAGGCTCCAATGTCAACATGAGTACCGAAGACTCTCTTCTTACCAGCAAGGTCGAAGCTACTGATAGCGGCAAAGTTGTCGTTACCAGCATCGATGCATGGTGACTCTTCCTGCAATTCGTAACACGCTTCTTCTATTTCGCTGAGACTTGTATAGCCATCAACAGAAGGAACGTTCACAAACATTGGTGTGTTCTCTTGAGACAGAAAGATGTGGCCTTCGTCGTTTCCATCCGTAAACTTCGTGCTTGAACTTTCTATAGCGGAAGATATAGAGACGACCGTTCCGCCGCCATTGACATCGGCATTCTGTCCGTAACTGCTGAAACTGTTCTTGCCTGTATTGTGCCACGCAATACTGTTATATACATTCAGATTCGAACCATTTGTACCAAGACCGAAAGCGCCACCAGGACCTGTTGCAAGATTGTTGCAAAGGGTGCAATTGATGATGGTTGCTGTAGTGCCACCACCTACTTGAATTGCTCCCCCATTGCCTGAAGAAATGTTATTGACGAAGAGACTGTTCTCGATGCTAACTTGTCCCAGATGGCAATGGATGGCTGCGCCGTTCTTACCATTCTGCGTCCTGTTGTTGCGAAAGATGCAATTCCTTACTATTGCGCCATTTGTTAAGATTGCTCCACCGCCATTCCCATTACCGTTTGCTCCTGCTTGGTTGATACCATTCTGCACGATAAGTCCGTCGAGAACAGTTGTTACTGTACCGTCAAGGTTGCTGTTGCGAAAGGGACAAATCGTCCCTCCACCATCGATAATGGTTTGATGTATGGTAATTTTACGTTCATCAGGTGTCGATTCGCTGCCTTCGAAACCTCCATAGATTTCAAGTTTGTCAGGATGGATGGGGGAAGTGATATGATATGTTCCTTCTTTCAGCCAAAGCGTAGCATTGCCTACATAAGTGTCGGCAAGTGCCAGAGCATGACTGAGGCTTGTTGCCTGTTGCCATGAAGTACCGTCACTTGTGTCATCACCATCGGGAGAGACATAAATAACAGAATTCCCGACTGCAGGTTCACCATTGTCGAACTCGTAAGCGCCCATGTCTATTTGAGTTCCCGACAGTCGGCGATTCATGCCTAAATCATAATCAAGTCCGGAAGTCAAGTTTGCATTACCGGCATCAATACAAGGTGAGCCTTCTGTCAGTTCATAACAATCCTCTTGGAACAAAGGAGTAATATCCTCGGAGAGCATTATGTGGTTAGTATCGTCGCCATCCGTGAATTTCGTGCTGGTACTCTCAATGGCAGAGTATTTGGAAACAACTGTACCACCGCCATTGACGTCAACATTTTGGCCATAACTGCTGAAGTTGCCATTACCGGTGTTGTGCCAAGCAATACAATTATAGACATTCAGATTAGAGCCGTTTGTGCCCAAACCGAATGCTCCACCTGGTCCAGAGGCTTGATTATTAACAAAGGTACAATTAACAACTGTTGCCGTCACACCACCTCCAACTTGTATCGCACCGCCGTTACCTGTCGAAACATTATCGACGAAGAGACTGTTCTCGATGCGTAATTGTCCTGTATGACAATGAATGGCTGCTCCGTTCTTGTTGTTTTGGGTGCGATTGTTACGGAAGATGCAGTTCCTGACGACAGCTCCATCATTGAGGATTGCTCCGCCGCCGTTGCCATTGCCATTTGCTCCAGCCTGGTTGATGCCATTCTGCACGATGAGTCCGTCAAGGACTGTGCTAACTGAAGTCGCCAGACTATTGCGGAAAGGACTAACGGTTCCGCCGCCGTCGATGATGGTCGGGTTGCTCTTCCAATCGCGTTCCGCCAACTTCTTCTCTGTCCCATTGAAGCCTCCATAGAATGCCACATTATCAGAGATAACGGATGAGGTAACATCATACTGCCCTTGCTTCAGCCAGACTTGCGTACCAGAAGCACCTTCGGCAAGCGAAACGGAGTGGCTCAAGGTTGTTGCCTTTTCCCAAGATGTACCATCGGCACTCTCGTCGCCATCGGGAGACACATATATTATATTGTCGGCATACTCGCGGTAGGCTTCGTTGAACCAATCGATGGCTGCCTTCTTCAGTCGTTCTGCAATTGCAGGATAAACAGATGCAACGTTGTGTTTCTCGTTGAAGTCAGTGGTCATGTTGTAAAGCTCAGTCCTCGAACCGTCGGCATTGACCAGCAACTTCCATTCGCCTTCCCTAACGGCTATATGCGGGCTGACTCTATCTGCCTTGCACTTGCCGAACTCCCAAAAGAGAGGGGTGGTGCGTTCGCGTTCCGACTGACCTGTTATGACGTCGCTCATGTCGAGACCATCCAGGGGATAGTCCGTCGGCACCTCTGCTCCGGCTATCTGGCAGAGAGATGGGAAGAGGTCCACCATGCAGACAACCGAGCTCTCATTCTTTACTCCTGCGGGAACATGTCCAGGCCAACGAATGATGAAGGGCATGCGTATGCCGCCTTCGTAAAGGGTACCTTTCTGCCCGCGGAAGTCGTTGGTGCGATGACCGTCGAAGGCTGGAGCAGGACCGTTATCGCCTGTGAAGATGACGATGGTGTTCTGGTCGATGCCCAAGTCCTTCAAACCCTGCATGAATCGGCCTATCTGCTTGTCGAGTTCTGCCAGCACGATGGAGAAGGATTGAGCCGATTCTCGTTGAGAAGCTTCGTCGCCATCATAAACCCAAGGCGTGTGAACATCATCCGGCCACAGGCTGACGAAGCAAGGTTCGCCTTTGTGACGAGAGAGGAAGTCAAGCGTTTTATCGACGAAATAAGCAGTACGATCCCAACGTTTAATGGGATCTGTAGCTGCCCAAATCCAGTTAGATGATGTTATCATTGGGTCTGGGTCTGGACTTTCCCATGTAGAGACATATTCGTCGAAGCCATAGTTGTGGATGGACGGCGCATTCTTCACGTCTCGACCGCCTCCCATGTGCCACTTGCCAAAGTGTCCGGTAGCATATCCACTATTCTTCAACGCCCTTGCCATAGATGGAGCTTTGTCGCTGAGGAAGTCGTTCTGCTCGTTCTTGGCGTTGTTCACGCGCTCTTGAAGGAAGGTGTTAATGCCCCATCTGGTTGGATACATACCAGTAGTCAAACCCACTCTGGACGGAGAACTGATGGGACAAGACGTGTAGAACTGCGTCAAGGAGAGTCCTTCACTGGCCATCTGGTCGATATTTGTCGTGTTGACATAATCGCCACCAAAGCACGAAGGGTCAGAGTAGCCCATATCATCAATGTTCAGGATGATGATGTTGGGCCTCTCTGTCTGTGCCAAACCGAAAATCGGAAGCAACGATGCTGATGAAAGCAGAAGGTGTCTTGTCTTCATATATATAATAATGTGCTACAAGTTATATAATAATGCGATTCAAAACATCACACGTTAAGTCGAGCAACTACACGTGTGATGTTTCTTACCGACCTATGAGAACTATTCTTCCTCGTCGTCCCAAATGTCCCATTTACTAGACTTAGTCAGGGCATCATCAGATGTGGCATTACCTTCCTGAATGGAAAGAGCCATCATCTCTTCCACTTCGGTAAACTGAATCTCTATTGCAGGATATATATATGACTTTTTCATAATTCAATATTTAGATATTAATAGAATAAGATAATGTGAATCTCAATATCTCTTATTTAACCATTACTTTCTTTTCTCCAACAATATTGATACCCTTTTGTATCTTGCTCAAACGCTGACCTGCAAGATTGTAGATAGCACCTTCTGTTGTCTCTTGTCCATTGTCTATTGACTGAATACCTGTTGCTTCGTCTCCGAAGAAGAAGGCCTTAACGCCTAACGAAGGTGCAGCCAGATAAGCTCGGTTAGCATTCACATAAGGAACTGCATCGCTTGAATCGACATAATAGAAGCCAGCCTTCTCTCCATGCTTCTGAAGCACATAGCTGCCATGGGGAGCAGGAATTCTGCTATATGTGCCAACAAGAGCGCCGAAGGTGGGATTCACAACGGCAGGAACTTCATCTCCGGTGAAGGTATATGAGCCAGCTGCTGCTTCCAACAGTACTGGTGTGTTGGCAGGGATGGGATTGATTGAAGTAAGGTCGAGCGTCTTGCCATTAGCATTGACCTCTGCTGTATAGGCCGTCACGCCATCGGGAACTGCCGCTTCCATCGGTGCTACAAAAGTAGCATAGCCTGCATCGGTTACTTCCACAGTCAGGGTCATATCAGCATCTGCCTGACCAAGATAATACAACTTCACTTCGCTCAGACCTATCCAAGCAGAAGTTGGGCAGCCATCAATAGACTTCACACCCAGGGTCAATGTGCCGTCCGTAACAGTTACAGTAAGCAATTCCGTCTGGTAAAGACGATGACCTAAAGAGCCATTTGCTTGGTCAGGATTGCCGGGGAAGAAGAAATCGCCCACCTTCTTCTGGTGGACATTGTCAACATTCTCTGTTGCTTCCAAAGAATAGACAGAAGGAAGTTTGATGGTCTCGCCGTTGGCATAACCCACAGCAAAGACAGCAGCATCGCCATCAGTCTTGTATGTATTCAAGTCGGTAGCATTGAGCGCACCCAAACCTGTAGGAGCATAAAAGCCTGTGAAGCGCACCTGATAAGTTCCATTCGGCACCACTATTCCTGTCTGTGAAATATTTACGCTGCTGGAGCCTTGCACCTGACAATGACGGTTGAAACGGTTGAAGTCATTCCACTGTTCATTGCCACCATCTCTAGTTACTACCCAATTATTGCGTTCGTTGTTGTTCGATAAGTCTGGATTGGGCAAAAGGAAGGTCACGTCAACAGGATTTGTGGCAGAAGCATTATCCTGAACGTACTGCATACGCTCTTCAAGAGTGACAACCTGCCAAGTTGTGGCACCCAAGTCAATAGCTCTGAGATAGTTGTTCACGTCGGCACCCAAGGTGGCAAACTCGCATTCAATGGTATAGGCATTGCTAACGCCATCAACAACGATTGGCGTGAACTGCCAAGATGTAACGTCCTTATTGGTGTCTAAATAGAAGCCGTCACCGTTCATTGAATTGTTCTTTGTATAGCGTGGGCCAATCTGATAGCCGCCGTCCGGCTGAGCAATAAGCGTGAAGTCGAGGCCTCGATCACCCAGTTCGCCACGAGTTGTCCAATATTGCAAAGTCAGTTCAGAATTGTATCGGTCGTTGTTCTGAAGCCACATGCCGCTTTCAACGTTGTAAAGATAAACAACGCCTTCCTGAACTTCAGTGCCGACATACGGACTTGTGAGAGAATACTGCTTGGCACTTGGCACTTCGAGGATTCTCCAGACAGACCATTGGTTAAGACCCGAAACGGAAGCGAAACCCTGTACGCAAGTATTGTCACCTCTTCGGTTCAGGCCAATCGTGCCTGCACTGAAATCGTTGGGAGAGCGGTTTGTAGAAGTCATGCGATAGAAATTCGCACCCGACTGATCACCACTGGCATCGCCCTTGATGTAATACTCCACAGGAGTTGTACCCATCGTCACAGGAACCTCCGAGTCTGGGCAAGCCTGTATGTAATTGCCCGTCTTGACATTCTTCACATAATAGCAGTCCGCGTTTCCTGTCGGTTCAAAAGTCCAAAGACTGCCAGACACTTCATAACCGAGGAGCAAACCGCCCGTCCCCTTGTCCTGCATGAAGGTATTGAAATCGGGTTTGCAGACAATTGTATAAACTTTGTCTGAACTAAACGTTTGTGCAATGGCAGATGTCATTGCAGATGCAAGAAATACATGCACCAATAATAAAAGCTTTTGTTTCATGATTACATTTAAATTAATAGGTTTTGTGCTTAAATTAATAGATTTTGTACTGCAAAGTTAGCTTTTTTTTTATTACGTTATATCACGCAATAAATATATATACTCACAATATAATATAGAACATCGTGTATATTAGTGATTTCTAATAATATACACGATTATCTGATGATATATTATATGAATAAAATATATATGAAATATGGAAGCAAAAGTAATGAAGACAAAGGCTTTACAAGCCTATTTTTTGGACATCTTGTTCAAAAGTGTCTGCATTAATGGCCATTGCACGTGCACGAACCCTATAGTTCAGAATGGTGTTGTATGAATAGTTCAGCACGCGTGCTATCTGGTGATTGCTTGTTATCCCAAGCCGAATAAGAGCAAAGATACGCATGGAAGGAGTAAGGAGGGCATCACCTTCATGTTTCCTGTATTCAGGCTTCAACAGCGCATTGAAATCAGCACTGAAGGTTGGGAACATAGACATAAGCAGCTCGTCGAGCCTATCCAACTGTTCTTTCTTGCTGAAGTTCTTTTGCAGTTCCTTAATCGATTTCTGAACTTGCTCATATTGTGACTTCTTCAGTTTCTGGTCTGCCTTGATGGCAAACTCCTCGAACATATTTGTCAATTCGCTATTTGACTCAAGGAGTTTCCCTAAATACGCATCTTTCAGGCGATTAGAGTCACGCAACAACGTATTGGCCCTAGAAAGGTCTTCGTTTTCGTCCTGAAGTTGACTATTTTCCTGATTTACCTTCTCGGTCAAGTCTATGTGATTCTTCAACAACTTCAGGTTTTTCTCACTGCGGAACAGAAGATACAGAATATATAAGAAGAAAAGGGAGACTATGGCAATCAAGAAAACAATCAGGATGGAATTCTGCTTGGATTTCTCTTTTGTTATGTCCGGAATGATTTTGTCAATGTGGGTAATCTGCGAACGCATCCCATAAAACTCACCGTTTTCTATGGCAATGTTTACGTATTTGCTCACATTGTGAGTCAGATGATATTGCTTATATAAATGTTCTGTCAGGTCAATGATGGATATAGAGGAGTTCTGTGCATTCAGGATATCATTCTTGGTGCCCTCTATATAATAATGTGTGGCCTGTTCGTGTTTGCCTTGATGCTTGAAGCACTTACCCAGAGAAGCGAGCGCGAGGGTATTCAGAACGTTGTCGTCTTTCCTTATGTACTTCAGAGACTTTTCAAAGAATTGTTGCGCGACATCGAACTGGCGTTGCCTGCCATATATTCTTCCCAGGATGAAGTTCCTTAAGCCCGCATTCTTGGAATAGTCCAAGCTTTTACGGAACATTTCTATGCCCAGATTGTTGTATCTTTTGGCATTGATGGAGTCATTGACATATACTGCAAGGCGTTGATATGTTATGCCATAATAAAAATAATACAGGCCCAGAATGCTGTCGTTCACATTGGGGAATTCCAAATTGACAGACTTCAGCATGTCGAGCGCTTCGACAAACAGGCAGGCCTGCGCCATGCTGAAGCTGGAAAGGATGCGTGACTCTGCCTTCAAGTTTCCATCTCCGATTCTGTCGGAAAGAATACACATCTTCCGAGAGAACTCGCTGGCATAGTCATACGAGAACATCTGCGCATCTTGAAGCATACGCCTGTTGGTATAATACCTGAATTCATCGCTGTAATCGGTATGTTTATGGAGCTGCAACATCACAGAATCCATCTGATACTTCAGGCTGTCACGGAAGAAAAGTTTTTTTTCAATAAGGCCGTTCAGGATACTCAATTCACGGCGATTATCGTCGCTCATTTCTTTTTGACTGTCTCTGAAGTTGTAGAAATAAACGCCAGCCAAGAAAAGAATGATTACGAACACAAGTATATGTCGAATATATCTGCCCATCATGACATCCTTTCAGGTAAAAAACGCACTTTTTTGAAGTCTTTCTGCCGCAAAGTTAAGGCTTATTTAAGAAAAACACAAATGATTCTCCCAGAAAATGAATGGTGGAAGCAGAACTTATCATATACATATCTCTATAATATCAAGTAAAGAGTTCTATAATATCAAGTAAAGACCTCCATTGGAACAAGCAAACAACTAAGTAGTATCTCCTATACATGTCCGGTACTTGTTCGGTAGATGTTCGGTAGATGTTCGGTAGATGTTCGGCAGATGTTCGGCAGATGTTCGGCAGATGTTCGGCAGATGTTCGGCAGATGTTCGGTATAAAAGCGGACATGTACCGGACAAGTACCGGACATATAGCGGACAACGATAGGAGGGAAATAGGAGCTCCACATGAGCAACTATATGGATAGAATAGAGGTCTTTATGAGAAGTGTTAGAGAGTTACGTGAGATATTATAGAGAATAGTATGAGAAGTACTATAGGTAACTATCACATCATAACGACAATCAGGGGATGCACCATTTTGTGCATCCCCTGATCTTTTTAATGTAAAGTCTTCGTGAAGAACGCGACGGCAAGTTTCACGGCTTCTTCGGGATGTGGGCCGAAGCCGTGGTCGTAGTGGTCGAGCAGATGCCACTCGCTTCCCTTCCACTGCTGGTGGAAGCGGAGGCCGTAGGTGTAGGGAACGGTGCGGTCGGAGGTGCCGTGAATGATGCAGGCAGGGCCTTTGTAGGCTGCTGCCGTCTCGTAGATGGGAAGCCAGAAGGCTGTCGTGATGTAGTCGCGACCCAGTCGATGTCCCCACACTTCGACATACTCCGGCGGATTCTGCGGGTCGTCGAGACTGCCCTGCTGCCCGCCGGTCTGACCGCGGATGGCATCGTCGCGGATTACGCCTGCCGGGGCCAGCAGCACTACCCCACCCTTCAGGGCTTTCCTGCCGAGCTGACCTGCCAGCATGGCTGTTACGATGCCGCCTTGCGAGTGTCCTGCTATGCCAATCTCCGCGAAGCGTCCGTCGGCCTTCAGCCACTCATAGACATGGCGGGCATCTTCTATCTCGCCCGGAATGGTCATGTGCTGGAAGTCGCCTTCGCTCTCGCCGTGTCCGTTGAAGTCAAAGCGGATGGAGGCAATGCCTTGTGCTTCGAGCTCACGGGCAATGCCTACTTCCAGTCCGCCGTTCCTATTCCCGGTGAAACCGTGGCAAAGGATGACGACGGGGCACTTCCGAGGCATCACGTCGGGCGTCTGCAATTCGGCCACGAGCTTGCCGTGGTCGCCCTGGATGATGACTCGCTCCGTTTTGGCACTTGCAAGGCCAGCCAAAAGCAGACAGGAGGTGAATATCAGTCGTTTCATAATCTACAGGTTCTTCACCAGCTCCAGAATTTTCTGCCGGGTGGCGTCGGTCTTCTGCTCGTCGTTCTTGGCTGTGACGATGCCTGTGCTTTCCACGCTCCAGTAGTGGCAGATGTCGTCATACTCGCTAACGGCTCCGGTATAGACGCCGGGCGAATAGGACGAAAGGAGGAGTGCCATCTTGCGAACCTTTGCAGGTTTGTTCACGCAGTACATGCGCTGGATTGGAGCCTGTATCTGTGCACAGAGCGTGAAGTAGTAGATGGGTGCGGCGAGCACGAGCACTTCTGCCTCGGCCATGAGGGGATAGATTTCCTGCATGTCGTCTTTCTGGATGCAAGCGCCAGCTCCTTTGCCGTGACAGTACTCGCAGGCCAGGCAGCCTGCTATCTTTTTCTTTGAGACATTGAGGAGCTTCACTTCATGACCTGCTGCTTCTGCTGCCTTCTTGTACTCTTCTGCCATCCAAGCGGTGTTGCCATTCGCGCGGGGCGAGGCTTGTAGAATCAAAATGTTCATAATGGTATTCGTTTACTTGTTTGTATGATGTTTGTTCAGTATGTGTCTTGTCTTCTGACGGCCTATGTTGATCAGTTTCTCCGACTTGTCGTAGTCGAACCCGCCGTAGCGGCTTATCCGTATATCGACCAGCACGTCGGGTTTCGCAAGTTGCGCCATGAGCAGGGAGTTTTGGCGAATCATCATCGTGCTGACGCGCGAGAGGACGGTATAGTGGTTGAAGTCGAGGTTATCGGGTATGAGCTTGTCTATTATCTGCCTGGAGAGCGAGCGGCTGTGCTTACGGAGTTCGGCCGGCTCGTTTCCGGCGACTGTCTGTGTCTCATAGTCGCGTCCGCTCACGTCGATGCCCACCAGGATGTCGCCCTTATGTCGTCTCACTCGGTTCATGGGGATGGGGTTCGTGACGCCTCCGTCGATGAGAATCATGCCGTCGCGCCGGACGGGCTCGAAGAAGGACGGCAGGGAGATGGAGGCTCGTATGGCTGCGAAGAGGCTGCCCTTGCGGAAGACCACCTCGCGACCGGTGTTCCAGTCGGTTGCTACGGCACAATAGGGAATGGGCAGCTCTTCTATCGGAACGTCGGGCACAAGCTCCATTATCGCCTCGATGATGCGGTTGCCCTTCACCAGATGGTTGAGGCTAAGCGAAAAGTCCGTCAGCTCCAACATCTTCTTCTTGTTGATTGTCCTCATCCACTCGCGGAAGTCGGCCAGCTTCCCGGCAGCATACACGCCGGCTATCAGGGCTCCCATAGAGCAACCGGCTATCGAGGTGATGCGATAGCCCTGTGCCTCAAGCTCCTGAATGGCACCGATGTGGGCAAGTCCCCTTGCGCCACCGCTCGACAAAACAAGTGCTACATCTTTCGACATTTAATCGGCCAATAGGTGTTTACTCCTGCAAAGATACGCTTTTTTTGTCAACTTCCAATGATTAAGCCACGGAATCTTGCTGTTATAATGAAATTGCAACACGTTGCAAATGCCGTTGCAACGTGTTGCAGATGCCGATGCAACGCGTTGCAGATACGGCCTGAACGTGCCAAGGCAGAAGATGTACGCTTCAGTGCGATTTGGCACCTCTTCGTTCGGATTTTTGCAAATAAGCGATTTTTCTTGCCCTGTGGGGTTAAAAAATCGGGGGGTCTGTGGTATATACCAGTAGGGGGAATAAAAGGGGGTAAGAGATATGGCTTAGTGGCAGTAGCTTCTAAAGCCTTACTCTACTAAGCCTATACTCCACGTGGAAAGCTTCTAAAGCCCTACTCTACTAAGCCTATACCCTACCTGATGAAGTGCATCGGCTGCCAAGGCTCGCGGGTCGGATAGGCCGGGTCTCCGTCGGCATGGATCTTCCTGAGGAGCCAAGCCATGTTGTCGGCCAGGGTACGCATGGTCTGCATGCCCTCTGTGTCCTGAGCAGCCTCTCCTGGCTCGCGACCGTAGGCTATGTTCCAGTACTGCGAGGTGACGACAGGCATGTTCATCATCTCGAACATCATGTTCATGGTCTGGAAGGCAGCCGTAGCGCCGCCTCTGCGACAGATGGCGACGCTGGCCGCAGGCTTGTTCACCACCTTGCTTCCGGCGGAGAAGAAGACGCGCTGCATCACGGCCAGCACTGCGCCATTGGGCTGTCCGTAGTAGACAGGCGTTCCCACGATGAGTGCATCGGCTCCGTCGAGCTTCTCCACGATGCGGTTGCAGATGTCGTCATCAAACGTGCAGCGCCCCAAGGCCTTTGTCTTGCACAGCCCACAAGCGATGCAACCGCGCACGGGTTTGTTTCCAAGCTGCACTATCTCTGCCTCCACGCCCTGCTTCTCCAGCTGGCGGGCTATCTCGGAAAGTGCCGTGAAGGTATTGCCCTCCTTGTGGGCACTACCGTTTATCAGTAAAACTTTCATCTCGCATTTACCGTTTAATCATTTTCCATCTACCATTTATAAGTTCATCACGCGTTTCATCTCCAGGTTCTCGTAGCCTTCCGGACAATGCGTCGAGAGATAGACGGTCTTGAAGCCTGTGTCAACAAGAATGACTTCCTTTCCCGTGTCGATGAGGAAGTTTTGCAGCGAGCTGCGATAGATGATTTGTTCGTCGAAGGCCTCCTTGCCTTCCTCGCCGCCAAAGGCAAACGGCTGGTTCATGAACCCGCCGTCGAACATCCGGATAGCTTTTATTTCCACAGTTTTATTGTCTTAGCATCGCTTCCACGTCCTTTTCAAAGTCCTTGGGCTCGGTGGTGGGAGCATAGCGTTTGATGGTCTGTCCGTCCTTCGAAATGAGGAACTTTGTGAAGTTCCACTTGATGTCGCTGTCCTTCTCCACGCTTGTGCTGATGGCTTTGAAGAGTGTCTTGGCAGCCTTCGCCTTCAAGCCGTGGTATTCCTCCGTGGGAGCCTGAGCCTTGAGAAACTCGAAGATGGGTTCGGCAGCAGGTCCGTTCACGTCGCCCTTCTTCATGATTTGGAAGGTGACGCCGTAGTTCAGCTGGCAGAACTCCTCAATCTTCTCGTCGCCCTCGGGGTCTTGTTCCTTGAACTGGTTGCAGGGGAAGCCGATGACGACCAGTCCCTGCTCCCTGTACTTCTTGTTGAGTTCCTCCAGTCCGGCAAACTGAGGCGTGAAGCCACACTTGCTGGCGGTGTTGACGATGAGCAGCACCTTCCCACGGAACTGCGAGAAGTCCACCTCTTTGCCCTTACTTGTCAGGGCCTTGAAATCATAGATTGTTTCCATAACGTTTTGGTTTATCGTTTATATCGTTTCATATCTGTTAGTTTATGCTAATCCTTGCCTTGACGGGCCGTTACCCCATCACCACGTCGAGCACCATCATAAGCACGAAGCCGACGGCAAAGCCAATGGTGCTGAGGTTCGTGTGCTTGCCTGAGGAAGCCTCGGGAATGAGTTCCTCCACGACGACATAGAACATGGCACCTGCTGCGAAGGCCAACATATAAGGCAGAACTGGTGTGAGCAACGAGGCAAGCAGCACGACGGCAAGGCCGCCGACGGGCTCTACCACGCCGCTCAACGAGCCTATCCAGAAGGAGCGCCATCGGCTGTTGCCTTCTGCCCGCATCGGCATGGAGATGATGGCTCCCTCGGGAACGTTCTGTATGGCTATGCCCAAGGATACAGCCACGGCGCTGGCCAGCGAGATGTTCGACACGCCACTCTCTGCTCCGGCAAACACCACACCGACTGCCATGCCTTCCGGCAGGTTGTGGATGGTGACGGCAAGTGCCAGCATGGCTGTGCGGGACAATCGACTGCGCGGGCCTTCGGGTTGTGCGTTGCCCAGATGCAGGTGTGGCGTCAGCTCGTCAATCATGAGCAGGAAGCCGATGCCCATCAGGAAGCCGATGGATGCAGGCAACACGGCCCACGCTCCCTTTGTCGCTTCCATCTCCATGGCAGGTATCAGCAGCGACCACACAGATGCTGCCACCATGACGCCCGAGGCAAAGCCCAGCAACGTCTTCTGCACACGGTCGGGCATCTCGTCCTTCATGAAGAAGACAAACGCCGAGCCGAGCATCGTGCCCAGCAGTGGGATGAGTAACCCGATGACTATTGTTTCCATGAATGCAAAGGTACGAAGATTTTTTCATTCCTCGTACCTTTTCCTAAGAATAATTTGTCATTTCGATTGAAACACTTTCTTCCTCAGTCGCGACTCGGCAGAGTTCAAGCACACTTGAGTCTGCACTCGCTGCTACTTCGGCTCCCACTTGCAGCGGACGGGCGACACGATGGCGCCTTCCTTCTTCAGTTCTGCAAAGGCCTTATCGACTTCCTTGCGGTCGGCACCAAGTGCCTTCGTCACATCTCCTGCCGAGACGGGCTTGCCTGCCTCGCGCATAGCTTTTAGAACTTTCTCTTTCATGTTTCTATGACTTTTAGAATTTCACGGTCTCCACGAGTTCCATCATCTGGAAGAAGTCAGCCTTGGCATCCTTGAGGTAGTACATCACGCCGTTCTCGCCGTTCTCGCCAAGAGCAGGCTTCAGCACGGGCATCTTGTCAACGAGCGCTTTACCCACTTCCGGACGGTTGTCCTCGACGAGCGTGCACTCGATGCGGAGCGTCTTACCCTTGAAGGCACAAATCTCGGCCTTGGGGTTGGCAGTAATCTGGCGTGTGGCGTTCGTCTTGCCAAAGGCCATGATGTAGATTTTGTCCTCGAAGTAGAGCATCGCTCCATAAGGACGTACGCGTGGCTGGTCGCCCTCAACGGTTGCCAGGTAGAACGTCTTGGCGTTCTCCAGGAAGTCGTAGACTTTCTTTGTTGATTCCATAGTAGTGAGGTGTTGCGTGTTAAACCTGCGTTAACAGCCAGTTCTGCGTGCCGATGCACTCCATCATGTCGAGTGCGCCCTGGCTCCAATAGAGGTCCTCCTCCTCATCCTTCAGGTAGTCCTTCATGATGTCGTAGGTGGTGGGATCGTCCTTCACGGTCTCCATGCACTTGAGCAGAAGCTCAACGCCGGGGCCCTGGATGGCGAGGTCGGCCTTGACGTACTCGATGGGGTTCGTGATGAGCTCGCGCGGCTGCATGCCCTCGAACTTCACCTCGCCGCCCAGGTCGAGGATGCGCTCCGTGAACTTCTCCACCCAGCCCATCTCTTCGCCGAAGTGGTCGACGTACTTCTGTCCGAGCTTCGTAAAGCCTTGCGACTTGAAGATCATGCCCTGCTGCTTATGTACCATAGCGCCCTCGGTCAGATGTGTCACGAAAAACTGTAATGCTTCGATTGATTTCTTTGCTTCCATAGTTCTTTTAGTGTTATAAGGTTGAAATAATAAACTTTAGCACGGCAAAGTTACGACTCTTTTCCTTACCTTTTGCAATCCAAAACGGCACAAAACTTGTCCGAAACGATACAACATCCAATTATTCTTCGTAACTTTGTCCTCGATAAGCAATAACACCCACCAAATAACTCTTCATTCTTCACTCTTCATTCTTCATTTTAATAATGTATAGCCTCGAGGAAGCCTGGATAAAGATGCACGGCGCTCGTCCCTTCGAGGGATGGGACGGGAAGATGTACTGCAACGAGACGGATGCTGCCATTACCTTCCGCGCCAACAAGACGCAGGGGTTCATGGCTGCCTACACGTTCACACTCGTCCTGGAGGGTTGGCTCAGCATCATCTACAACGGACAGGAGCTGACGCTCCGCCCCGATGACCTCTACATCTACTCGCCCGGGCTTGAAGTGACCATCGTCGCCGCCTCGGAGAACTACCGCGGCATCTGCCTGCTGGCCGACGAGTACCTGTCCTTCGAACTGCCCACGACGCGCGACCTCGTCAGCATCGCCTACGCGCCCATCGTCCGCCTGCACACACCAAAGCTGACACTCATGCACGACGACGCGCTTCGCTTGGCGGAGAAGATGCAGGAGATAAGCGGACAGCTTCATTCCAGCCACATCTACAAGGCGAAGATACTGCAGATGCTCTATGCCATCTTCCTGCTCGACCTGCTGGATGCCGAGGCAAAAGCCATTCCTCACAGACAGGTCCCGCAGCGCATCGAGGAGATATTCATCGGCTTCATACGCCTGCTGCCCCAGCACTTCGCCGAACATCACGACATCGCCTTCTACGCCTCCAGGCTCAACATCTCCAGCGTCTATCTCTCGCGCGTCGTCCGCCAGGTCACAGGCCGCACCGTCATCGACTACGTCAACCAGATGCTCATGATGGAGACCGCCTTCCTGCTGCGCACATCCAACCTCAGCATCCAGCAAATCGCCGACCGCCTCCACTTCGCCGACGCCCCCTCGCTGAGCAAGTTCTTCCTCCGCATGAAAGGCCTCTCGCCCCGCGAGTACCGCAAAAGAGGTTGAGAATATATTGAACTTACTCATTTGATATTAGACGCATCGTTTCCTTATCACATGTAACAACTGCTGTGCAGACATTATATCCTCCAAAACCATTTTTTGCTCTATACCTTACTGTGATTATTTCTCCTGTTTCTGGAGTTATCTCAATTAACTGGTAACTGTCTGGGTCACGAAGATTTTTCTTAATTAGTTTTTCTGCAGTGGTCCGAATAGCATACTTATCTTCGTACAGTGGTTTTGAAGGCTCTTTTGAGGAATCTTTAAAGGTACCGGATGAACTGAAAAGGAATAAACCGAGAACACCACCTAAAATTAAATACTTATAATCTTTCATAATTTTGGTAATTTGAGTAATAAAAATATGATATATGGGACTATATAACATAATAAATCTACATAATCAAATGTTCCTTTTAACACACTGAAATACTGCAGAATCTCTGATATGCCACCAACGATAGGAACGATGCTGCAATAGAGAACCTGGCTTTTCAAATTAGGAGACCAAGTTGCATCCATTATCAATATGTAAGACAACGACCATAGTCCATCAGGAATACAAAACTTTATCATTTCAGGGATTTGAATGTTATTTAAAGAACTTCTAATTCCCATAATTTGATTATGCAACCCTATATAGTTGAACCACTCGAACATTCGCAAAGATGTACTGCGAAAAGCAATATAAATAAATCCTCCTAATGAAAACAGGAAAATTGCTATGGAGATTTCTACAGCCTTACTCATGTATGTTCGTTCATATAGTTTGACCACATTGAAAGAGCTATCTTCACAATTCCTTCTGATTATTTGTGATATTGATATGGCCTGTATAATACTTACGATAGCGCCCTGTTCCGTAATCATAGGTCTCATGCTGGTCTATGTGACCTGTTATGTAGTGTCGCCACTTGGTGTCATTCTCCGCATCGGGATGACCAATGAAATCACGCACTATGTCAGTCAGGTTCTCTGCGATAAATCCGAGAAACTTATTGTCGTCGTTTTTTATTTTGATAGCATTCGGATCGTAGTCATTCTTCGGGTCTGGCATGATGATTCCATTAAAATCGCCGACGCACGAAGCCAAGCCACTCCTATAATTGATACCTGATATGTTCATTATCAAAAGTTTTTCGGGGAAAACACTATTATAATAGCCTGAGCCGTTTTCCCATTTCTGCGGTAAAGGTCCGTCGTAGCTATCATTTCTTATAGCTTTTAGTACTGTTCTGTCACCAATAAGTCTTGCCTGTCGTGCCACCTCTAACAATAGCAAATGACGTTCATACTCTTTCTGCCTTTTTTCTTGCTCTTTGCAATCTTGAGCCTCACGCTCTGCTCTCATTTCTTCTTCATGTTCTTTCTGTTGTTTTTGTAATTTATTGAAAAATAAAAGAACAATAAACACAAATGTAATGATGATGAAAAAA
>FLNY01003876.1_pt1 | contig 60224 bp, 52 predicted proteins | sample 1140381 | NCBI WGS metagenome assembly FLNY01 (sample SAMEA3878172, study PRJEB12797) | bioreactor metagenome | biome: Moose rumen | place: Sweden | collected 2011-10
CGGCCTTGATGCAGTATCAGGACAGTATGATTACAAGTACGATGCAATAGGCCGCCTAACTGAATCACGTCTAAATGGCCAGATTAAATCTGCTTATGAGTATGATGCATTTGGTAACAGAATAAGTCTGACAGAAAATGAAACAAAAACGTCATACACATACGATGTCCTTGATAGACTAGTAGAAGCAAAAGAGCTTAATAACAGTCAGGCAATCGTAAAAACATATGACTACGATAAACGTGGAAATCAGACAAAAGAATTTGTAGACGGTTTTTTACAAAAGACCTTTACTTTTGATGCCACAAACATGCTTGCTAAAGTAACAGATGCTACAAAGGGCGAGCTAGAGAATCATTACAACGGCCTTGGCGTTAGAGTAGCCTCCACAAGACCGGAAGAAAAGATAGAGTATCTATGTGATCTATCAAGGGACTACTACAATCTTCTTGAACGAACTGTAAATGGAGAGAAAGAATCATTTATCTATGACAACAACGTAATCAGCATGTCGAAGGCAGGAAGCAACTACTATTACCTCCAGGATGAATTAGGCTCTCCAATGTATCTCACAGGCACTGATGGAGTTGCAGTATCATCATATGCATTCGATGACTTTGGACGAAACATCAACCCAAAGACAGGCAAGCAAAGAAAGCATGACTACACAATAAATGGCAACATCATTCAGCCATTTGTATTCACAGGTTATCAGGAGGATGAAGTTTCGAACCTTAAGTTTGCACAGGCGAGATTCTATGATGCAAGTACAGGTAGATTCCAGAGTGAGGATAATGTAAAAGGATTCTTGGATAGTCCATGCACACAAAATCATTATATTTATTGTTTTAGTAATCCTATAGATTATGTAGATACAAATGGTGATTGGCCTGATTTAATTTCCAAAGCTAAAAGCGGTATTAATGCCGTTGGAGATTTTTGTGAAGATCATAAAGAAATGATTATAGCTACAGGCGCAACAGTGGCTGCTGTTGGAATAACAGTTGCTACATGTGGCACTGGTGCAGGAGTTGCAGCTGGTATTCTTATTGCTGGAACTGGTGGCGCATTTGCATATGATGCATATACAAAAGAAGAGGATGTAGAAAAAGCTTTTGCTCGTGGAGTAACAGATACTTCTACTATTGTTGCAGCGGCAGCTGTAAATCCTCTTGGAACAGCATATGGGATTGGAAGCCAGTTGGCAGTAGATTTTCTAAGAGATGATATATCTAGTCCTGAAGCATACGCGGCGGCAGCTGTTGGTGGAGCAGTAGGTGAGTCAGTGCCTATAATTGGCTGTGTGGCTGGAGGAGTAGCAGGCTCGTTGGCTAATGATTTGTTGAGTGTATCAATTGGAAATAAAGATAAACCATTTTCTATGATTTTGCTTAATGCTGCTGTATCGGCTGGATTGGGAGGATTATTTGATCTTAGTGCAGCAGGTTTAAATATCTTATCACCGGGCTCAATAAAAAAAGGATGGGAATCTTTAACAAACCCACTATGGTTTTTAAAAGATTATAATAATCAAAGTGTATGGTCACAAATAGACGATTGGGGCAGAGCAATTTTTGGAATAAATGATGGAGCAAATATTTTGTCTAATATCTTGAATACATATTTAGATTGCGGTGATTAAAATCAAGAGGAGATATAGAGAGATGAATTATATATATATGTTTAATAGATTTATACTTATAGTCTTTATTTTATATGTGTTGATAGTATCAAATACAGTATTTTTTTGTATTAGTGATATACCTTTTCGTGCAGATAAGAGAATGCAAAATATACGAAATTTAAATAGAATTAAAATTTTGGTAAGAGTTGTTTTGGTGAGTATAACTATAACATTATCTATTTTTATCATGTTGCCTATATATAAAGATAAACAACTTTTATTACATAATTCTTACGAATGTACACACGGAATAGTATATCAAGAAGTTGTTGGTGGCGGGGCATATGATTTATTTAAAACTATAATTGTTGATGTTGACGGTGATAATATTAATTACAATGTATTATACGCAGAAAAGAACATTAAAAAAGGCGATATGGTAAAAGTCACCTATCTTCCGAATTCGATGTATGCAATTGTAGAGATGGATTAAAAGATAGGGTAGTACCTATGTGACCTTTAAGGGGATTACGATAACTTACTTGAACCAACTGTAAATGGAGAGAAAGAAAGCTTTATCTATGACAACAACGTAATTAGCATGTCAAAGGCAGGAAGCAACTACTATTATCTCCAGGATGAACTGGGCTTACCAATGTATATCACAGGCACAGATTTGAGATATTTTTCGGAATCTATATCATTAGCTTTTGCTGTTTCAATAAGCGAATATATAATCAACTTACTTTGCCTCATTTTTTTCATGATATAAAGAAATAGTTTTTCCCTGTTGAAACTCTTTTAACATTACATATTTTTTATAATAATTCTTTGCTATTAGCTCCGCTCTATTTTCAGGAACTCCTTGATTACCGTAAAACGAATTTACCAATTTAGGATCAGGTAGTAAATCCATTTTAACAACCGAACGATTACTAACGTGCGAAAGCATTTTTTTCCTCAGTCTTGTGGAATGATATTAATTCGATATCTCTTGATGTAAATACTTCACACTTGCATATTTTTCCACCATCATCCGCGTCAAATACTTCGATTTCTGTTCTCCCGCAGGATTTCAAAATACTCTTGTCGTAATGCAGGTTTTCAATTTAACAATAGATGATGAAATTGAAATAGAAGAGAATGAAATATTGACATTTGACTTTTTTATTAGATTTTTGTAACGAATACATCTCTACTATGGTAAAATAAAAGAAATTATAGAGTTAGAATTTGGTATTAATGGGGATTGTTGTGATAATTAGGAGGGAGTTATGAGATTATGCGCTAGTGCCAGAGTTTTCTTGATGGGTTTATTTGTAGTGGCAGTATTGGTCTTTTCACCGAGTATGCGGGCAGAGGCAGCATCGGAGTCGGAGCTTCAGGCGGTTGGGACAGTATTCGATGCAACATACTACGCGACGAATTACCCTGATGTAGCGGGATTTAATGGTGGGGATCAGCTGCAGTTATTGCGACATTATTATTATTACGGAATATATGAGGGGCGCAATGCCAGCGCCACCTTCAATGCGACTGATTACATGAATAAGAATCCGGATCTCGTATCTGTTTACGGCGATAATCTTATGGCTTATGTAGTACACTATGTGAATTGCGGTATGGCAGAGGGCAGAGATGCTACTCCATCTAATGTTGGAGTTGTTACCGAGTCGGCATATACACTAGTTGGTATATATACTACTGATTATGATGCAACCGTTGCAAGGGCTACCAATGTAGAGCTTGCGGCCGGCAATGTTAATAATACAATTGTTGCCCCGGGCGAGACGTTCTCGGCCAACAAGGCAATAGGTCCACGTACCACCGGTAATGGATTTGTTGTGGCTCCCGTATTTATAGGTGGAGCTCATGCGATGGGTGTTGGTGGCGGCGTGTGCCAGGTCTCATCTACTATTTATGCAGCCATGAAGACTGCAGGTATTACCGCGACAGAGCGGCATCCTCATTCACTTCCGGTTAATTATTTACCATCTGGATGGGATGCCACGATAGCAGGTAATAGCCTCGATTTGAAATTTGTAAATACTTATGATAGCAATTTACTGATTAATACATCGGCAGATAGTGGTGAGCTGACAGTTGCATTATATGTAGCTAACTAAGGTTTTTATTTATTCTGGAATTAATTTTTGAGGTTTCGCATTTGGAAGATTTACTTAACAAGCAATCCCCTATAGTTGCAGATTTAATTCGCAAGATTGAGGATAGTCGCAAGGAAGATGTCACAAAGCAACTGGATTATGCGTGCGATTTGTTTGATTTGGCACAGGAGCGCGGTAATGAGGATTTGCAGGATTATGCAAGCTGTGCTCTGGGTGACGCATGTTGTCAAAATACTGATTATTCCCAGGCGTTATATTATCTGGGGGCTGGAATTAATGGTTTAGCCAAGACTGATGAGTATGAGCTGATATGTAGATGCTACAATGAGATGGGGATAATTCTCAGGAACGAGGGGCATTATATTACGGCAGAGGGGTATTTTATTAACAGTATTGATACAGCCCGCGCTAATCGCCTATACAGGAATGAAGTTGTGGCATGTTCCAATTTCGCCTCGTTGTGTGAGGAGATGGGGGCTGACGACGCCGCTCTGGAGTACCATTATAGAGCAATAGAGTGCCTTGGTTTTATAGAGGATAGCTTAGATAAATATGATTTGATGATTGGTGATTACGCCTTCATTATAAGGGTTTACATTCGGTTGGATAACCGCACAGAGGCAGACAGGGCGTTTCAGGAGATGATGCATATACTTGATACGTACCCTGAGCTTGATCAGTATTTTGATGTTATGCTTTCAAAGTATGATTACTATAAATGGATTGGGGACAGTGTTAATGCCGATTTGTATCGTCACAAATGTTTGAATGAGTTTTATGCCTGCGAGGAGTATTTTATATATTTTGACGAGATGAAGGATCTTATCAAAATAATTCTCGAAGAGGCTGATTATCCCGAGGTTGAGAAGATGATTACCCATGTCGAGTCCAAGTTTAGGGATGACGAGATGAATAGCCTTCGTATCTACATTGAGAAATACAAGGTAGAATTGTATGAGACAATGGGTAATAGGCAAAAGATGATGGAATCGGCCTATAATTACTATAAGCTCGAGGAGCGCAAGGTAAAGGATAATCGACGCTCATTCCTTACAACCCTAAAGCTTAGGGTAGAGCTGGTTCAGCAGCGCACCAGGAATCTATTCCTTTCGGCGGCAGCTGAGACTGATGCTCTTACCGGATTATCCAATAGAATGAAGTTAAATACCATTATTGATGAGCTGTTTATTATGGCTAATGAGGAGCAATTAAATCTTGGCGTTGAAATGATGGATGTAGATTATTTCAAGCAGGTTAACGATACCTATGGACATAGCAAGGGTGATGAGCTTTTAGTGGAAATAGGTAAAATGCTTAAATCCGTTGTCAATGACAGAATATTCGTCGCACGGTATGGTGGGGATGAATTTATTATTTACTATTATAATATGACGGACGAGGAGATACTTGAGGTCGTCAAATATATACATAGTGGTGTACGGGAAATAGGCAAATCACTTGGGATTGGCACGGTTTCATCGTCTCAGGGGGTAGTCAATCACATTCCACGTCCGGGCAATAAGGCATGGGATTATATGAATGCCGCAGATTTGGCATTGTATTATGTCAAAAATAATGGTAAAAATAATGCCAGACTTATTCATAAGACAAGTGATGTCGACGAATGTCCATGGGAGAAGATATTTTAATTTTAATCGAGAATTAATTTTGGCAGGGGGCTTGTAGCATTGCTCCCTGCTTGATGTTTGTAAAAGGGGAATTTTGATATGGCAAAGTTATACTACTATTATGGTGCAATGGGCTCATCAAAGACAGCCAATGCGCTGATGACACACTTCAATTATGAGGAGGTCGGCCAGAATGCGCTATTGGTCAAGCCTATTATCGATAATCGAGACGGCGAGCGGATTGTTCATTCCAGAATAGGACTGGAGAATGAATGTATTTTCCTCGAGGATCTGATGGAAATGTCGGAGGACGAGATCAAAAGATTCGATTGCATTATTGTCGATGAGGTACAGTTTGCTACACCGCAGCAGATAGATTATCTCTCGGATATAGTTGATTTTATGGATGTTCCCGTGGTAGCATATGGCCTTAGGGCGGATTTTAGAAATGTACTTTTCCCGGGATCAGAGAGATTGATTGCAATCGCTGATGTGATTCATGAGGTTAAGACTGTATGCTGGTGCGGTCGCAAGGCGACCTGCAATACCAGATATAATGAAAAGGGCGTAGTACGTTCCGGGCCGCAGGTAATGCTTGGCGCCAATGATTCGTATATAGCCCTGTGCCGAAAGCATTTCAAGCTGGGACAGCTTTCGCCTGAGGGGAATTAGAAAGGGTGTATCATGGAGAATATAGGGATATTCTTAATTTTTTTGATATATTTGATTGCCTGGATTTTCGTACCGGGCATGCTTATTCAAGAATCATTATTGCCTAGGAGGCTGAGATTTTCTACAAGGATGCTTGCCAGTTTCTTCATGGGTTTTTTCCTGATGGCGGTATTGTATTATATTGAGTCGGCTCTTGGTATTCACGGTTTCATTATGGTGGCAGGACCTGTCTTTACTGTGGTATGGATTATAAAATGGATTAAATCCGGCAGGCAGTCATTGTTTAATGCCACTGAGCACTTCATGCTGATTTATTTAATCTTGTTTATATTTTTATTTGTAGTATCTATGCTTAGCTTTCAGCTGAAATATATAGGTGCACTTTCAGGTGTTACTACACAGGTATATCATGATTACCTGTTTCATACCGGTAATATAGTATCACTCAGTAGATCATTTCCTAATAATGACATTCGTATTGAGGGGCTGACATTCTATTACCATTATTTCTACGAATTGATATTTGCCATGTGTAAGCATATTTTTGGCATGGATGCATTTCGATTATATATGGATGGTAATGCTCTCGTTACTGCATTTCCATTGACATGCGCTCTTGTTACAGTAGGTGAGCGTATCCGTGGAGCCAAGATTGTTGGCGGATTTAGATACTTTGTATACTGCGCAGGGCTTTTGGTATCGTGCGTTTGTATGCTTCCGCTTAATGTTGTGGGAGGTACATTTCCGATTTCGTGGATGGGCAATCATTTCTATACCAATGGCAATGCTATGGGACTGGCACTTAGTCTTACTGTGTTAGTTACAGATATTCTGGTAGAGATATGGTATGACAAATATTGCCATAGGCGTGCATTGGCGATGTTTATTCTGGCAGCTACTGCAACCGGATTCAAGGGCACGACCGGTATCCTGCTAGTTGCCATAGCATGGGTGGTCTTTGTGGTTGAGACCATCCTGAAAAAAAGATTTGAAAAGCAGCAGCTTATATATAATATTGCTATGACGCTAGGATTTGTTGTTACCTATGTCTTTGTTACGGTAGGGCTGGATTCATCCGGAGCCAATAACAGATCCATGACCTTATCTCCATATGGTACAATCGAAGCAGGCAGAGTAGGACAGATTCTCACGAAGTTGGGTATAGATTATACATTTTGGCCGATTACTATATTAGCATCTATTCTTTGTGGTATATGTATAGTAGGTCCATTGATTATCCCGTTTGTACTATTTATTTATTCTCGATTTAAGAAGCTTATAGAAGAAAAAACTATAGGCAATATCTTTGATTGGTTTGCAATTGGATCCGTTATTATGGGGATTATCGGATTTTGTGTTATCACTGTTCCGGGACTCTCTCAGGGATATTTTGTTATCACTAACAGTGCTTTTATTTTTTATTGCTCCATCAAGTATATTCGTGAGAGCCGCAACAGGGCGATAACGATATATACATATTGCTTCCTTGCTATTGGTACGGTTTTTCTTGTAGGTGATATTGGATATTACGTTTATAGCGATATTCAGCAGGCAAAGGTGTATCAACAGGATGCAGGCGATGCCGATGATCTTGTCAGTGCTCAGACCATGGAGGCGTATCTATGGCTTAGAGATAACACCGCTGAGGATTCCCTTGTAGCGGTCGATAGACTCACAGAGTCGCTGGATTATCGCAGCATTTATTTTTACTGTAGTGCTTTTTCGGAGCGACAGTGTTTTATTGAGGGATATGATTATTCGGATATCAGTGAGGGTGCTGTATCGGCAATGCTCAGCATCAATGACAAGTTTTATATTGAGGATTCTCTTGAGGCGTACAGCGCGATGGAATTAGTTGGCGTGGATTATCTGGTGGTGACAAAGCATTCACATCCCGATTTTTATCCGCAGGGCTCATATTTGAAATTAGTATTTACAAATGACGAGGTTCAGATATATCATTTCGAGCCTTAGGTTATTTAAAACATTAGTATATTTAGGAGGATTGGCTTTTAGCTCATAGAATTATGCTTAAAGATATTTTTTCCAACAATAAGTTAATTGCAAAATTGGCAAAGAATGATTTCAAACAGAAATTTGCCGGCTCTACTCTTGGTGTGGTATGGGCCTTTGTTCAGCCTGTTATTACGATTCTTGTGTATTGGATTGTATTTGACAAGGCGCTTAATCAGGGGACTCAGAGTACCAAGGCAGGGATTCAGGCTCCTTTTGTGCTATGGCTATCAGCAGGTATTGTGCCATGGTTTTATTTTAGCGAGGTGCTATCGGCAGGTACTACTGTTCTCCATGAATATAATTATTTGGTCAAGAAGGTCGTATTTCCTATAAATGTATTACCTGTTGTAAAGGCCATCTCATCGCTTTTTGTACATTGCTTCTTTGTAATATTTACATTGGTGGTATATATTCTCTATGGCTTTACAATGACGGCATATATCTTGCAGGTAGTTTATTATTCCTTTGCGATGATGGTGCTGGTTATAGGTCTAATTTATCTGACGAGTGCATTGTGTGTATTTTTCAAAGATATGGCTCAGCTTGTTAATATTATTTTGCAGGTTGGAATCTGGGCGACACCAATCATGTGGAATTTTGATGCAATGGTTGACAGGATTCCACACTGGCTTGTAGTTTTGCTTCAGCTCAATCCTATGTATTACATTACAAGCGGTTATAGAGACAGTTTTATATCTGCCACAGGTTTTTGGGAAAAGCCGGGTCTGACATTATATTATTGGGTGTTTACACTGATAATATTTGCAGTTGGCACACATGTATTTAAAAAGCTTCAGCCACAGTTCGCAGATGTTCTTTAAATTACAGCTTTTTGTCAGAAAGACAGGAGGCGTTATTACCCCAATTTATCCGAAAAAAGGGGCTTTATAGATATTTCAATTAGAATTATTAACGAAATTTGAAAAGAAAATTCGGGAAATTTTTTGCCTGAACGATTAAATTCTGATAATTATATTGTGTTAAAATAAACATAGACTGAAAGATAGGGGGCCTGAATATGAGAGGTTTTATTTTTCACAAGAAAAAACGTACCGTCGCTGTCAGCATGGTTGCGCTTCTTTGTTCTGTTTTATTCTTAAACGGGTTCGAATATTTACCGGCAAATGCAGATGAGGACATAGTGATCCAGGTAGTAGCCCACCGTGGTTACTCAGCTGCATACCCTGAAAATACACTTAGTTCATTTGCCGGAGCATATGCATGCGGCGCCAAGACTGTAGAGTTTGATGTGCGAAAGACTGCCGATGGCGAATTGGTTATATATCATGATGAGACACTTGAGCGATTGAATGGAGATACCAAATCCGTTGCGGATTATACCTACAATCAGCTCCTTAATATTGATGCTGGAATATGGTTTTCTGATGAGTTTGCAAAGGAACGAATACCTACGCTTGACCAGACTCTTGCATTATTGCAGTCATCCGGCATGCGGATGTTTGTTGAGCTCAAAGATATAGGCAATGATCCTACCTTTGCTACTGAGGTTTATAAAAAGGTTGATGAGTATGGACTTTTGGACAAAGTAATATTTTCGTCATTTAATTATGATTATTTGACCCAGATTAAGGAGATAAATAGTGAGCAGCCGATAATGGTTCTTGCTTCATTCGGAAAGTCGACTTTGCCTGCCAAATATCCTGCAGAATATTACGGAATCAATATGAAGACTCTTACATCACGAACAGTACGAGCCATTCATGAATCTGGGGCACTGGTGTATTCATACACCCCTGAGACCAAGGGACAGATGCTTTCTTTGCAGCGTCTAGGTGTTGACGGAGTCATCACAGATTCCCCTGATTTATCTGTTATGTAGATTCTTGCGGAAAATTTCTATTTCTCTCGCAATAAGTCTTCAATCTTCTAAAAATCCACGGCTTTGGCCGTGGTTTTTTACTTTATAGGAATTACATTCCACCTTCTCTGATTCAAATTTTATTAAAGAAAGGAAATATGGTATTATTAAGGAAGTTTAATTTTGATGGAGTTATTATGGATGAGTATGTAATTCAGGTAAAGGGAGTGGACAAGGTCTACAAGCTTTATGATAGCAATAAAGCCAGGGTAGCAGATACTCTGGGACTTACGAGAAAAAAGAATTATCGCGAGCATTATGCCCTAAAGGATATGAGTTTTGAGGTCAAAAAGGGTGAGTGCGTCGGGCTTATAGGTACAAATGGTTCGGGAAAGTCGACAATCCTTAAGATTATTACCGGAGTGCTTTCTCCTACCAGAGGAGATGTGAGTGTTAATGGTCGTATTTCAGCTCTTTTGGAGCTTGGCGCCGGCTTTAACATGGAATATACGGGGATGGAGAATATTTATCTTAACGGCGCTATGCTTGGATATTCCAATGAGGAGATAGATGAGAAGCTTGACGATATTCTATCATTTGCTGATATAGGCGATTTCGTTTTTCAGCCGGTCAAGACATATTCCAGCGGTATGTTTGTCAGATTGGCATTTGCTGTGGCAATTAATATCGATCCTGAGATTCTGATTGTAGACGAGGCGCTTTCGGTTGGTGATGTTTTCTTCCAGGCCAAATGCTACAAGAAGTTCGAGGAATTCAAAGCTGCTGGCAAGACAATACTTTTTGTATCCCATGATTTGGGCGCTATCAGCAAATATTGCGACAAGGCAGTTCTTATTAATAAGGGCGACAAGGTGGCTGAGGGCACACCCAAGGAAATGATTGATATCTACAAAAAGATATTGGTTGGACAGGAGCCTGTCATCCGCAGTAAGGTAGATGGATTTGCTGACTATGATATGCCGGCTGATAATGATGATATAGCCAATTGGAAGTCTAACTACAAGCTGAATCCGAATTTGAACGAATATGGTGATGGCAGGGCATCAATAGTGGATTTTGCAGTTATTGATGATAATGGTAATTATACAAATGCTATAATGAAAGGCAGCACTTTTACCGTCAAATCAAAGGTGCATTTTAACACGGATATAGAGAATCCTATTTTTACGCTGACATTCAAGACTCTAAAGGGAATTGATGTTACCGGCACTAATACAATGTATGAAAAATGTGATGTTGGATTGTGCAAGGAGGGGAGTGAATATGTAGCAACATTCACTCAGTCCATGGATTTACAAGGTGGAGAATATCTAATGTCCATCAGTTGCACGGGATATGATGGGGTGGATTTTGTCGCCTATCATAGGCTCTACGACCTCATGAATATCACAGTTGTCAGCACCAAAAATACTGTCGGATTCTTTGATATGAATTCTACAGTGAGTGTCCAGCAGGTCAAATAAGGGGAGGGTATATGATTCAGGACAAATACAATAGACGTATATTCGACGAGGGTACAGAGGAATCTATCCGGACTTTTTCTCATTTGAGAAGCAATGTCCTTTCTCCGGTGGGTATTACACAGGGGGATGATGTTTTGATGCTTGATCCGGACAGTGTTTCGCTTGTTGAGTGGATTGCCGAGCAGTCGGCATCGGTGACAATCGGAGTTTCGCCGGATTACGACAGGTCTATAAACGAATTAGAAATATTGCTTCCTGATACAATAGATAAGGCTGCACTTAATGATATTGATTCTACATTTAATATAATTATATCCCTCGGGACATTGGCAGATACGCCCGCATCATTAAAAAAGAGGCTCAGTCCACAGGGCAGGCTGGTATATGCATTCCCGCAAAAGGATAGGACAGCGAGCTTTACGAAGAATCTGCTGACAGAGGCAGGATTTGATGAAATAACGACCTATCGGGTTAGCCCGGATTATATGTACACTACAGAGATTTATGCAGAAGATTACTTAGGGGGAGGAGCAGGTGATTATCTGCTCATTGCTAGATAATGGATAAATTGTTATACGAAAAGCTGTCTAATGAGAGAAATCCCAAGTTTAATATTATTACGGATATTGTCGAAAGAGATGGCAAGAGGGTTGTGATCAAGCGACCATACAGTAGCGAGGCGCAGCCACATATCATAAGAGTTTTTGAGGCGTACAGAGGCTTGCAGGAGACATTGCAGGGCTCTGCTTTTTGCGTTAATGAGAGCCGATTTGTGGATAATAGGATAGAGTCGGATTTTCTTGAGGGAGAGCATATTACATCAGCACAGGCCTCAGAATATGTCGAGGCTGTCAAGAATGCATATTTACCCAAGGCACAGGCTTTCGAGATAACACCTGATTTTATTAATGTATTTGGTGATGTTGATTTGCCGCAAGGCACTCTTGCTGCACGTTTCTTAGATATAGATTTAATTTTTGAAAATATAATTAAAACGGAGCGTGGCTGGGAAATAATTGATTACGAATGGACATTTGATTTTCCGATACCTATTAATTACGTTTTATATAGAGCAGAGAAATTCTCTGAGCTTCCGTCTAATTATGTGGATATTCCTGATAATGAACGTATCGTTTATCAGCAGATGGAGGATCATTTTCAGTCTGAGTATTGCTTCAAAGATGTCAAAAATCTGCATGAGCTACGCCGGCATGCGGATAGCCACAAACGCACGGGGGCAGATTTTACAATCGCCAGCCGAGATTATCAGATAAAGCAATTACAGGAACTGATTGCTGCCAAGGATGTGCATATTAGAAATATTGAGGCTGTTAATCAGGAGCTTAGGACAATATATGACAATACAGTTAATACCAAGGGGTATCAGGCGCTTGAGTCTATACGCGCTTTCAAGGGATTTATAACCGGAAAGGATACACCTGCGCGCCAGGCAAAAAGAGCCGCTAGATTAGCAGCAAAGCAGCAAAAGGCTGCGGTTAAAGCCGCGGAAAAGGAGGCAAAGCAAGGTGAGAGAGAACCATCTATTGCTGTGCATCTACATCTATTCTATGTAGATTTGCTTCCGGAGTTCGTTTCATATTTTGCAAACATGCCTTACAAGTTTGATTTGTATATATCATGCCGGGAGGATGCGGATCAGGCGGCTATAAAATCGGGCCTCAAGGAGTTAAAGCAGATTAGGACCGTTGATATCAGACCGCTTCCTAATAGAGGCAGGGATCTTGCTCCTATGTATTGCAAGTTTGCTTCAGAATTATTAAAACACGAATATATTTTACATATTCATTCTAAAAAGTCTCTCTATTCCGGAGCGGAAAAGGGAGGCTGGAGACAGTTTTGTCTGGAGCTTCTTTTGGGCTCAGCAGATCGGATTAATTACATATTTGATTTGTTCAAAAATCAAAATGCAGGATTGGTCTATCCTGATATTCATCAGGAGATACCTACAATTGCTTATTCATGGCTTGCGAACGAATCGATTGCGCGTCAGCTTTTTGATGAGTATCAGCTAGGCGATATGCCATCGGTATTTAATTATCCGGCAGGATCTTTCTTCTGGGCGAGAGTAGATGCTATTGCGCCATTGTTAAATCATGGTTATATATATGATGATTTTGACAGAGAGCAGGGTCAGACGGATGGCACGCTGGCTCATGTACTGGAGAGGGTTGTTCCTTTTATATCTCGCAAGCAGGGCTACGATGATTACATCCTTTATATTAATCAGAATGACACGAGGAAAAACAAAAGTATTCGTCCATTTATCAACAACTTTAAGGTGGATAAAGAGCTTTTGATAATGAAGCTTGGTGGATATGACGTAGTATCATTCGATATCTTTGACACGCTTATTACCCGTAGTGTATACAATCCTGATGATGTTTTCCGCATTATGGAAAATGTTATCAAAAATAAATACGGCAAGTCTGTCGATTTCCTTTCCTTGAGGAAGTCCGCAGAGGCTGTCGCTACTGCCAAATACGGCGCGTTTACTACCATTGACAAAATCTATGTCGAGATTGCCAGGGACAAAGCCTTAGGCGATATTGCTCAGGATATCAAGCAGCTGGAGATAGATACTGAATACAGGCTATGCCAGCCGCGAAGGGATATGGTAGATGTATTTAATGCTCTTAAGAGTATGGGAGTTCGCGTGATTCTCGTCAGTGATATGTATCTCAATAGAGTACATATTGTAGGAATGCTTCATAAATGTGGCATCGGTGGATATGATGAGCTCCTTGTCAGCTGCGATGTGGGTGCTCGCAAGGATGATGGTTCTATGTGGGATATGGTACTTTCGGGAGTTAATCCTGATAGATTTATCCACGTAGGAGATAATTTCCGCTCCGATAATCAGCTTTTGATGGACAGACATATTGATACGCATCTTGTTCTTAGTCCCCGGGTTATGCTTGAATTATCAGACTTTGCCTATTTAGGTGATTATGCCAATGGCAGTATTACTAATTCTATTATGCTTGGACAGGCTGTTAATTGTGGTATTTTTAATTCTCCATTTGCTTATGATTCAGATGGCAGGCTACAGTTCAGGGATATGTGTGGATTTGGCTATACCACAATCGGGCCTCTTATGGCAGGGTTTGTACAGTGGTTAGTCGAGAGTAATAATATCAGTCATCAGAGACTGCTTCTTCTTTCAAGGGAGGGCTATCTCTTGCAACAGCTAATCAGTGCCTATTGCAAGGCTAGAGGATTAGATGAGCCTGATATGTATTATTTCCTTACAAGTAGGAGAGCGTGTGCGGTACCGGCGCTCGAGAATGAGGAGGATTTGCGAGAATTACTTTCTCAGAAATACAAGGGTAGCCTCAGCAACCTGCTATCTGAGCGTCTTGGCCTCTCATTGCACGAGGGGGATGAGGATATTGACATAGATTACGATACGTCTGTAGATAGTCTTATGACTATCATGGATTCATACAAGTCCGAGCTAAGGGCAAATGCTACCGCCGAAAAGAGTGCATATCTTAGCTATATTCGAGATTTCCTCTCAGAGGCGTCGGATATTGCTGTCGTTGATGTGGGATTTTCAGGCACGATACAATATTTCCTAATGAAGCTTACAGGACGTGATATTGCAGGGCATTATCTTTGCATTCATTCCAACAAGCCCGAGAGAATTGGCGGCAGAGCTGATGCAATATTTGAAATCAAGGACAAGAATCTTATTGCCGACAGCAAGCTGTTGAAATATCAGCTATTTCTGGAGAACGCTCTCAGTGCACCGTTTGGACAGTTGATTTGCTTTGCTATGGAGAATGGTCGTGCGATTCCTCATTTCAAGTCTGATGATTATGTCAGTGATGAGGTAAAGCAGCTTCAAAAGGGTATATTGGACTTCGTTACACAGTTTGGAATAGCTACCAAGGATACTCAGGATGGACTTTTGGCAGACGCACGTCTTGTAGAAGATTTATTCTATGATATAATTGCAGACGGTACGTTGACAGAGGATATTGCCTCTTATCTTACAGTTGAGGATGGCTATAGTCGCGGCGGTGTCCAGAGATTCGACGTAGACGCTGGTATATGGAAGGTAGATTGAGTTGAGAGATACTTTTAATGTGGTATTTATCAGATATCATTTAATAAAGAAAAATACATTACTTTTCCAGGGATTTTATCCATTCGACAATCCTAAGGGATATGCCCTTGTAGCTGAGATGAATGGCAAGCCATATCCTATGGATATTACTGTGAATGAGGGGAATGAGGTTCGTCGCCGTTATATTGCGGCGCACAAAAGCGTATCCCGTGAGTATGTAGGTGAGATCGCTCTTCCGGAGGATTTGACAACAGTTAGGAGCCTTAGGCTTATTTGTGTACTGGGCGAGGATGGCACCAAGGAGCAGATTCGCTCTGTTGTATACAAGGCTACAGGTCGTGATTTGCAAAAGTTGAAAAAGGAATATGAGTATAATCTCGAGCGCGCTGCAGTAACAGATGACAAGATTCAGATATTAGGCTGGGCAATAGGCAATGTCCCTGAGGAGTTCCATCTATATGATGGGAATACTGAGATACCTATCACAGTCAAAAGAATGTTCCGCAAGGATGTATATGGTGTTTATCCCGAGCTTACCGAGAAATGTGACTCGGGTCTTGAGATTGTATTCGATAGAGGCAATTACAAAAAGCTCCGCATGACTATTACAGCAAATGGTCAGGTGTATGATTGCAAGGTAGATACAGAGCATGTCCTAAAGGGCGGCAATTTGTTGCCTAAGAAGACGCTTTGGGAGCGTATAGAGCTTTATCGCCAGGATAACGGCATTGGAGCTACGTTAAAGCATGCCATTACCAAGATGAAAAATGCCGATGCGCCCAAGTATACCTACATGGATTTTATTACCAGCTTTGGCCCTACCGAGGTTGAGCTGCAGAGACAGCGAGATGACAAGCTTGCGTATAGCCCTTGTTTTAGTATTGTCATTCCGATGTATCAGACTCCTGAGAAATATCTTGTAGAGCTTATTGATAGCATCGTGGCACAGACATACAGCAATTGGGAATTATGTCTTGCTGACGGTAGCCCTGACGATAGCTTGGGCCAATTCATAAGCAGGCGTTACGGTAGCGATACCCGCATAAAATACAAGCATTTGGATGACAATCTCGGCATATCCGAAAATACAAATGCAGCTATTGCAATGTCTACAGGCGATTTTATTGTGCTTTCCGACCACGACGATACATTGGCTCCAAACGCTATGTACGAGCTGGCCGCAGCCGTCAATGGAGACAGGTCAATCGATGTCATTTATACCGACGAGGACAAGATTTCAATGGATTCCAAGGAATACTTTGAACCTGTATTCAAGCCGGATTTTAATCTGGATTTATTGACATCGGTTAATTATATATGTCATTTATTTGTTTTCAGACGTGATATATATGAGAGGGTAGGTGCATTCAATAGGGAGTATGACGGTGCACAGGATCATGATTTTATTCTCCGTTGCTGCGAGGCTGCAGGCAATATTTATCATGTTCCAAAGGCTTTGTATCATTGGCGTAGCCATGCTGCATCTACAGCTATGACTGCGGAGAGCAAGCTCTATGCGTTTGATGCGGGAGTGCGTGCAGTACAGGCTCATTATGACAGATGCGGTATTCCTGCAACTGTTGAGCAGGATACATTTTATGGCACGTATCGCACTGTTTATCACTGGGACAAGGAGCCTAGGGTTTCAATCATTATTCCTAATAAGGATCACACCGATGATCTGGATAAATGCATCCGCTCTATTGATAGCAGGAGCAATTACAAGAATATTGAGTTCATAATTGTTGAGAATAATTCCACTGAGCCTGAGACTTTTGAGTATTACAAGAGCATAGAGGGCAGAGATGATGTCAAAATCGTTCATTACACCACACCGGGATTCAATTTCTCTGCTATCAATAATCTCGGAGCCAGGGAGGCTACGGGAGATATGTTCCTCCTTCTCAATAATGATACCGAGATAATTAATGAAAATTGTATCAGGGAGATGGTGGACACCTGCCTGCGACCTGATGTAGGAATATGTGGTGCAATTCTCTATTATCCTGACAATACCGTGCAGCATGCCGGCGTTGTAATGGGGATAGGTGGAATTGCAGGTCATACATTTGTTGGATTGGAGCGCTCAGAGCCGGGATACATGTTTAGAGCTGTGGTCAATCAGGATTTGTCGGCTGTCACAGCGGCTTGTCTCATGGTGCCGCGTCATGTATTTGAGGAGGTCGGAGGATTGACCGAGGATCTTGCTGTTGCATTCAACGATGTCGATTTCTGTATGAAGGTTCGTGATAAGGGATATCTTGTCGTATATAACCCACATGCAGAGCTCTATCATTACGAGTCCAAGTCCCGAGGCTATGAGGATACCGGGGAAAAGGTAGCTCGATTCAATTCAGAGGTTGAGAAGCTTGAAAAGCGCTGGCCTGATATTCTTGAAAAGGGTGACCCATACTACAACCCTAATCTTTCGATTCTCGATGGATGGTATCGATTGAAAGAGGAGTAGTCATAGGTTACATTAATAGATTAGGAGATTAGATATGAACAGAAATATTGCAGTAGCCGGAACAGGATATGTTGGATTATCGATCGCAACACTTTTGGCACAGCATAATCATGTTGTTGCAGTTGATGTTATTCCTGAAAAGGTTGAATTAATTAATAATAAAAAATCACCTATAGTCGATCCTGAGATAGAGGATTATCTGGCTAATAAGGAGCTCGATTTGGTGGCTACACTCGATGGAGAGTCTGCCTATAGAGATGCAGAATATGTTGTGATTGCTACACCGACCAATTATGACAGTTCCAAGGATTACTTTGATACATCCGCAGTCGAGGCAGTAATCGAGCTGGTTCAGAGGGTGAATCCTAATGCATACATGGTAATCAAGTCTACAATTCCGGTTGGATATACAAAGCGTATCCGTGAGAAAATGCACTCGGACAAGATTTTATTTAGTCCTGAGTTCCTTAGAGAGTCACGTGCTTTGTACGATAATTTGTATCCTAGCAGAATCATTGTCGGCACGGACGAGTCTGATGCAGAATTGACACAGGCTGCCAGAGAGTTTGCGGCTCTTTTGCAGGAGGGGGCAATCAAGGAAAATATCGACACTCTTGTAATGGGATTTACAGAGGCTGAGGCTGTAAAGCTTTTTGCTAATACATATCTGGCGCTCAGAGTCAGCTACTTCAACGAGCTGGATACGTATGCAGAGACAAAGGGTCTTGATACACAGGCTATAATAAAGGGTGTTTGCCTTGACCCTAGAATTACTGATCAGTACAATAATCCTTCATTCGGCTACGGCGGATATTGTCTGCCAAAGGATACCAAGCAGCTACTTGCAAATTATAATGATGTGCCTCAGGAATTGATTCGGGCAATTGTTGAGTCTAATCGTACGCGCAAGGATTTTATTGCTGATCAGGTATTGAAAAAGGCCGGATACTACGGTTATGAGGAGTCAAATCAATACAATAAAGAATCAGAAAAGGAAGTCACTATCGGAGTATATAGACTCACAATGAAGTCTAATTCTGATAATTTCCGTCAGTCGTCTATCCAGGGCGTTATGAAGAGAGTGAAGGCTAAGGGCGCCACTGTTATTATCTATGAGCCTACACTGGAGGATGGAACTACATTCTTTGGCTCAAAGGTGGTTAATGATCTGGAGAGATTCAAGTCTATGTCAGATGCAATTATTGCCAATAGATATAATAATTGCCTTGATGATGTAAGAGATAAAGTATACACACGAGATGTGTTTGCGCGGGATTAATATCGGAGTACAATGTCAAAGATTTATTTTGCCCCGCTTGAGGGGATAACAGATAATATTTACAGGACAACATTTGAAAAATATTATGGAGGAGTGGAGAAATACTTCACTCCTTTTCTGTCACCCAATTCCACTCACAAATTCACTACAAAGGAATTTAAAATAGTTTGCGTTTATTTAACTAAAATGATAAAATTTAAACAATGTTGAAAAATAAGGAGGAATAATATATGGATAACAACAATATGAACAATGGTGATTTCAACAACCAGAATCAACAGTACGTTGACCCGAATCAGCAGTACAATCAGAATCAGCAGTACGTTGATCCAAATCAGCAGTACAGTAATCAGAATCCTTATGTGGATCCTAATGCACCGATTCCGGGAAAGGGCGCTGCTACAGCCAGCTTGGTTCTTGGTATTATTTCAATCGTATTTTGGTTCTTTGGCTATGGAGCCATTATCGGTCTTATCCTTGGTATCATCGGACTTATCCTTAATTCAAACGCTAAGAAGGCAGGATTCGTTGGCGGTATTCAGACAGGCGGATTTGTTTGCTCACTTATCGGTGTTATCGGTAGTGCATTAGTATTTGTTGCATGTATTGCATGTGTAGGAGCACTTGGAGCAGCAGGCGTTTTTGATAGCCTTTATTACTAGAATTAATTTTTGGGCTAGCAGGTTATCCTGTTAGCCATTTTTTAGGATTATGATTTTTAAGTTTATCGAGGATAGATCTATTTCCATGTACGGCCTGTTTGGAGTATTGGGCTTTTTAATTGGAATGGTTTATCTTTTTATTATTACCAGAATTAAAAAAGAAAAATTTGATGACTATCTATATGTATATGTGTGGTCTGCAATAGGAGCCGTAGCAGGAGCAAAGGTCCTTTATGTTCTTATCGATTTTAGAAATATTATTACCGCTTATCGACTAGGATTGGATTTTTTTAAGTATTATATCAGCGGGATAGTCGGTGGTGGATTTGTATTCTATGGTGGTCTGATAGGTGGGCTTATCACGTTATATATTTCTTCGAGATATTTCGAATTGATTCCCAGACAGATTTTTACATTTTTGATACCGGCAATGCCCCTGGCTCATGCCTTTGGCAGAATAGGCTGCTATATGGTTGGCTGTTGCTATGGAGTAGAGATTGACAGCGAATACGGTGTGATGTATGAGGATTCGTTGTATGCACCCAATGGTATCACTTTATTCCCGGTTCAGCTTGTGGAGGCAGGACTGGATATACTTATATTTGCCTATCTGTTTTATAGATTGTACAGGCTTACAGAGGATAGATATTTGTCCAATACATTGCTGGAGCAATATCTGTTTTTGTACGCTACTGTGAGATTTATACTCGAGTTTTTCAGAGGTGATAGCGCAAGAGGATCTTTCCTATACTTATCCACATCACAGTGGATAAGCATCGCGATTATACTCGTAGTTGTTGGCAGGTATATTCATAGATTCTGTTTTTCATCAGAAAAACAGGAATCGTAACTACCAAGAAAATAGTTTTATCTATTTTCTTGTCCTGCGAAGCAGGATTCTTGCGGGCGTTTTCCTTAAGTAGCCCACAAGAAGTCATAGAATATTTAGGTTGACAACCAAAACAAGATAGTTCAGAATTCTAATGGTAATATTATTGATTTCAAATTTATTAGTGTTTTGTGGAGAAACCGTCAGATTTGATATCTGTTTTTAGTAGAGGAGGAAAGTTATGTTTTGCACAAGCTGTGGAGCTGAGGTAGCTGACAATGTTAAATTTTGCCCGAAATGTGGGGCATCTATGTTTGTAGATACAAATAATTCTAATGGAGCCAATCCTAATGTAGGCTACAATAATTATAATGAGTACAATAATGGTAATAATGGTTATAATAACTACAATCAGTATAACCAGCCATCAAATTCATCTATGGATGCGAAAACAACAAGTATTGTTGCTTATATCACATGGATAGGATTTATAATTGCTATTTGTGCCGGTGACAAGCAGAATGCCAAGTTCTGGCTCAACCAGGCTTTGGTTTATCATCTGTTCTGTCTTGTGGGATTTGTTCCTGTAATTGGCTGGGCATGGAGCATTTTCATGCTTGTATGTTTCATTCTTGGCTTGATCTATGCAGCAAATCAGGAATACAAGGAATTGCCACTCATTGGCAAGCTTCATATTTTAAATTAGAGAAATAGTTAATGACATTAAAAGAAGCGTCTATTGATAGAAAAAATAATCTTAATATTATACGACTGGTTGCAGCACTTATGGTGTTGTATATGCACTCGTTTTCCATATGTGTAGGAGAGTCGTCAGCAGACATATTCAATTTATTTACCTTTGGGAAAGAGGGAGCCGGTGGTATAGCCGTTGATATATTCTTTATTATTAGTGGGTTCCTCATTTGTAGGAGCTATGATAGAAATCACAACGTGTGGAAATACATAAAGGCCAGATTCCTTAGAATATGGCCTTTATTATTTGTATACGTAATTCTGACAGCGTTTGTCGTGGGTCCGATTATTTCAAAATACACATTGGCTCAATATTTTCAGGGTAACATCACAGGCTATCTCAAGAATTTATATTTTAATTCTTTGGATACTTATTTGCCGGGCGTATTTTCTGATCATTATAATCATAGTCTTAATGGTTCTTTGTGGACTCTCAGATATGAGGTGATAGCCTATATAGCAGTGGTTGTATTTTCTCCCATTTGGAGACGCAGGCGGATATTTGCACCTGTTGCATTTGTGCTTTTTGCAGTTTGTCACGTTATATATAATTGTTATAGTGGTATTGATATAGGGCCTGTATCTGCAGAGTTTATTTCCAGTATGGTTAGGCTTGGAATGTTTTTTATAATGGGCATGTGCTACTATCTGTATCAGGATAGAATTGTTATCAGTGGCCGTATTGCTATTGTTGCATTTATACTGTTGATTGCCGGAATGTATTTGGCTGATTTCAGTATTGTCTTTGCGCTTTTTGGGTCGTACATTATTTTTTATCTTGCATTTCAGAAGCGGTTTATTGCAACCTGGTATGATAAAGTGGGTGATTTATCCTATGGAGTATATATTTTGTCATTTACTGTGCAACAGATTGTTTGTGAAATTGTCGGTACTCCGGTAAAGTATTACCTTACCATGAGTATGAATCCGTATTTGAATATGCTGATATCATTTATAATCGTATTGCCATTGGCGTGGATTAGCTGGCATTGCCTGGAGAAGCAATGTCTCAAGCTGAAATAGCTTTTAAGAGGATTAATTATGAAATCATTTAAATGGAGAAAACAATTACTTTCTATGGCTTTTGTTTTCTCTGTTTTTTTATTTATATCGTGTGGCGCAAATGATACTGATTATGCGTTAAATAGTGCGTTAGAAACTAATGAGCAGGAGACTACAGACGAACATACTGAAGATGTAGAGCAATCTGATGATACAGATGAATATGATGCTGACTCTGATAGTGATGGAGTGTCAGATGCGTCGGACCTAAATTCGGATTCTAGCGATGAATCAATTGATATAAGCAATGGAGAAACAATTATGGAAACAACTAGAATAGATGACACTGACAATTTTTATGGAATAGAATTTACAGAGGATAGTGAGATTTTCGCACGCATTAAGGATAAAAGCTACAAGGATAATTGTACGGTTCCCGTATCGGACTTGCGTTATCTTCATGTTCTTCATGTAGGTTTTGACGGAGAGACTCACGAGGGTGAGATTATTTGTAACAAATATATAGCGGAGGATCTGTTGGAGATATTTGAGGACCTATATCAGGCCGAATATCCTATCGAGAAAATCAAATTAGTAGATGAATACAATGCAGATGACGAATCATCTATGGCAGACAATAATAGCTCATGCTTTAATTTTAGATTTATCAGTTACACGACAAAGGTATCCAAGCATGGCTACGGGCTGGCGATGGATATAAATACTCTCTACAATCCCTACGTAAAGACTGTAAATGGACAGCTCAGTGTAGAGCCTGCCAATGCTGTGGATTATGTGGACCGCTCCCTTGATTTTCCCTACAAAATTACTACAGACGATTTGGCATATGAGCTTTTTACTGCACACGGCTTTGAATGGGGTGGCTCATGGTCATCCTCCAAGGACTACCAGCATTTCGAAGTCCCTGATTCTGTCGTAAATTCGCTTTATTAGAATCGCACGGTACAGAGCTATGTAAAGTGCATCAGGAAGAACGGAAAATTGCCGTAAAATAACAGGAAGGAATATATGAGTGCCATAAAGTATATCATATGGTTGTAGAGTAATTTCCTGCCGTATGTTTTGGCGTCTCTGATAGTGATTAGCTCGGTGTCGCTGTCAAATCCATTGTCTATCAGGAGGCTTTGGAATAGGAACACCGCACCCATTGCAAATGCAAAAAGGAATGGGAGATAGTAGCGAGCCTGACAACCTCCTAAATATCCGCGAGTGAGATAGGTGCCATAGGCACTTTTTAGTTGGATTATAAATGTGATTACACATGCAACCCATCCGCTGAATACTGGAAGTGGGATGGATTTTGTAATGGTTCTTACTCTAGGCAGAAGTATCATTATCGGGAAAATCCATAGTAATTCAGAAGGCAGAGAGGCCTTGCTGAATATTGATAGTTTCTTGTATGAATTCAACCCCTCAATACCTGACCATGATAGGAAAAATCGGTTTATGTAGTAGTTTAGATATTCCTTTGGCGTGAGCTGTACACGGTCCTCGGGAGCAGTGTAGTATATGGTGCTCTGGAAGTAATCTGTAGAGGACACCAGTTCTAAAGAAGGCTGGATAGTACCATAGTGCTTGTATGTAATTGCAAAGTATGCAAATGCAATTAGCAGAAGTGGCGCTGAAACCCAAAATTCAAATGGCAGAGATTTCTTGACGCTGCGTTCACTAATCATTTTGTATACCAACATGATTAGTGCCATGATTATACATAGCAATGCTGCCGTAAGTTTGGTTAATAGCGAAGCTGTTATGCCAATATTGATTAATAGATATGTGAGATAATTGCGTCTTCCCTCTGAAAATCGTATTAGTCCAATGATGCAAATACAGCTGGTTACAAGTGCCAAGGAGTCGTTTGTAACTGCGCACATTTCAAATCCAAGCATAGGAATGGATGTAGCAGCTGTGCAATATAATAGATGTAGCCATGGCTTTGATCTATTAATGCGCGACCAGCCTATATATAGTAGTAGAAACAGTCCTATTGTGTAAATTAGTAGGCTGAATAGGCGCAAACGGGTCTTGTTGATTTGTATTACAGCCGGATCCTCGGTGTCAAAAAAACAATCGCCTGCAAGCCGCATTATATTATAGTAGAGGGGCGGATGGCATAGATTGTTGATTTCTGTAGCATCATAGGCATAGTAGTCCTCGGACCACTTCATTATTGTATTGCTGAACATACCCATATCCTCGAAATCAGGGATAATCTTGCCTGTGCTTTCAAGGTAATAGATGTAGCTTATATGAGCACTTTCGTCAGGAGACTCACCGCCGTGAGTGTAAGCATAGTATAGTCCCTGGCTGACAGAGTAGCTGATTGCCAGGAAATAAAGGAAGGCTATAAAAAGCTTACGGCCTCTTTTTTTAACGCCGAAAATAAAAGTGATAAATACGAGAAATATATAACCTATTAATAAAATATGGGCTACCAAAGTTGAATTCATAAATACCTACCTGAATTTGGATTTGATTTTGTTTAAAACCATTTTTGAATATTCAATAAAGAAATCGTCATTGAATATATAAAGCAATATAAAATACAGTGCTGCTCCTGTAATGACTTCAATTAATGTGGACACAAATGTGGCTGTCATGTAGTGGCCTTCTATAAGCAATAGCACAAGCATTATAAAGCCAGCCATAAAATATTTGCCTGCATATCCTACAATTCTTGAGATTTCTAATTCCTTACGAATATAGACCAGCTGAATAATTGCAATTGATGACTCTGCAATGACAGAGGCGATAGCCGCTCCATAGGAGTATAGTCGTGGAATCAAAATGATATTTAGACAGAAATTGATTATAGCACCGAAAAGTACAGTTTTTGTGTACAGCTTTTCTCTCTTGGTTGGGACAAGATATTGGATGCCGGTAACATTGTTGATTGAGATTGCTACTGTAATTACTGATACAATTTTTAGAAGGGTTATAACCTTTTCGTAGCCTGGGCCGTAGAACCATGGAATAAAATTATCAGAGGCTCCAAACAGTCCAAACATAAGAGGTATTCCCAAAAACCACGAGAATCGATATGCTTTGTACATGGACTGGCGTATAGAATCCTTGTCGCCCTCCTTAAAGTATCTGCCAATTCGAGGTACCATGACGGTAGAGAGAGAGGTGACGAGTACGAGAATCATCTTGGTTATACGCATAGCCTGCTCGTAGTATCCGTTCTCGGTATTTCCGGTGGTGAATATTCCTATCATTATTTTGTCTAAATATTGGTATATCTGAACAGCGATTGTTGGTAGGAATAGTCCTATAATGACTCTGGTGTCTTTGAAAGGATTTAATAGTTTACGGTCAATTCTGGTGAGATATTTCGGGAGATACGCCCATAGGGAAACATGGCCTGCCATGGTGATTAGCGCTGTTGCGGCAGCGTAGATGGCCAGGTCATTTTCGTCCTTTATGAGTGTAAATATCATAATCAGGTTAATGATTCTGAATACGGCGTTTCGTCCGACGATTTTGCCAAATTCCTCGAGTCCTTGGAAAAACCATGAGGTGTCGCATGCGACATTGATTATTTCAATGAATTGAATTATGTAAATAATCATCCAACTCGGATGAAGAATAAAAACGAAGATGCCGTATATCACAAGAAATATTGCAGTTGTGGTACAACGAAAAATGACTGTATTCCAGAATACATATGATCTGGCGACAGCATCAGCCTGCACATAGGAGACCTCCCGTTGACCATATGTGGATGTACCCAGTGTGGCAAAGATAATGAAAAATGCTGCGATTGCTGTAACATAACTGAACACGCCAATGCCATTGGCACCAAGTACACGTGCAATGTATGGTGCGGTGAGGAGCGGTGTGATAATTACCAGCATCTGATATGCTACATTATATATGTAATTTCGTTTTATGTTTTTTTCTTTCATTATATTTTTCCTAAAAGAATAATAAATCTGAGTAGTATTTCACCCGAAATGCTGCGTCTTAATCGCTTATTGAAAAAGAGCTTTTTGATTCTGTTTGTGCCGGTGAATACATCGAGAAAATCCCTGATGTCATAGTTCATTTTTCGATAGAATGCATCCTTATAACAGTGGAGCATTTGCCTTGTTCTAGGACAGAAATCTCCGTTTAATACCTTGTCAATTCTCCATTTTAATTTAGCAAAAGCTCCTTTACCGGTAGAGCTGGCAACAGATTCGTGGCGTCTGTATTTAGCGAGTGGCGTATGGTCGTATATTATCTTGCCGTCCAATCCGAGAGTTATCAGGCTTACCCATTTGTCGTGATAATAGATTTGAGCGCTGTCGACCTTGCTGAATGCTATCATAGCAAGAGTCCTGTTTATTACAATTGTAAATCCCGGAAATACGCCTTCAAAAAACATATTTTCAAATGTAACATTCTCCATGGGGCTGCCGGATGTTCCTTGACTTATGATGGTAAGCTTGCTATCACAGATATAATAATTGCAGGCATAGAGGGTAGGAAGGGATTGGTCGCATGTATCAAGTGAATTGACTGCACGTTTTATTTTGTTTTCATCCCAATAGTCGTCTTGATCACAGAAGGCATAGTAATCGAAAGCGCCTATAGACATTGCATGCTGCATGGCACCGGAAAAGCTTTCTCCAAAGCCCAGGTTATTGTTGGGGTGTCCCGGCTCATCTATAATGAGCTTGATTCTGGAATCTGTGATGGCAAGAGATTGTAAAATTAAGACAGTATCATCCGTTGAGCCATCGTCTCTGATAAAGAGTGTGAAATCTGTATATGCCTGAGATAGAATGCTGGCAATTTGTTCTTTAATATATTCATGTCCATTGTATGTGGACATAATAATAGCTACTTTTGACATATGCACATTTTAAAACAATGATTGTATCAATGCAAGGTAATGACTTTTGTGATAAAATGTTAAATTGAGTATTAGAAAGTTGATATCTAAACAACGATTCAAACAGATTCAGGAAGACTTCAATGAATAATTTTAACAACCTTCTGTCACTTTTTAAAGACAGGAGAGTTTTATATATAACAACCAAAAATCTGGATTATATCAGAGTGACGCAGGAGATTAATATCCTGCGTGAATGCGCAAAGTGTGTCACAGTTATCGGTAGCATTAGTAATAGTTATCCCGTGCGACTGCTCCATGTTTACAAGGCACTGGTTTCTTTGTCGCTTGAGGCTATTGACGTTGTCTTCGTGGGATTTTCCCCGCAGCTTGTGTTACCTTTCTTCGGAGCGAAGCTTCACAAGAGACCGATGGTGATAGATTGTTTCATATCTGTATATGATACGATGGTTATGGACAGGCAGAAATTTCGCGATGGTGGAATCATTTCCGGATTTTGTCACAGGTTGGATGCTCATGCTCTGGCCGGGGCGGATTATGTCGTATGCGACACAATGGCTCACGGTAATTATTTTTCAGATGAGTTTGATATCTCTCCAGACAAAATGTACGTTTTATACTTGCAGGCCGATACAGATATTTATAATCCGGCTCTTTATGATTCATCGTCTAATGATCATGACAATAATGTGCACAGAGTTTTATACTTTGGCTCTATTTTGAATCTGCAGGGAGTAGATATTATTTTGAATGCAATTGGGCAATTTAGCGATAGGGATGACTATCGGTTTGAAATAATCGGCCCTGTTTCAGAGAGGATGAATAGGCCTGATTCGTATAATATTACGTACATACCATGGCTATCTCAGTCCGAGCTTGCAGCACATATAGCGGGTGCAGATTTATGTCTTGCGGGTCATTTTGCAGGAGATATTATGAAGGCCAGACGGACGATTCCGGGCAAGGCATATATATATGAGGCTATGGGCAAACCAATGATTCTCGGAGATGGCGAGGCTAATCATGAGCTTTTTACAGAGGATGGCAGACATATATTTGTCCCTATGGGTGACGCTGACGCGCTTGCAGCAGGGATTAAATCTTATTTTGAATAGAGAATTTTATGACTAAAATAAAGCAATATAAAGAACCTACAAACAAGCTTGAAAAAGGAATATTGTACTTGCAGCATTACGGCCTGGCGCGTACAGTTGCCAAGACAATTCGCAAGGCGTTAGGCCACGACCAGGAGCACTATTCCTACAAGCAGTTTTTAAAGAATCATCCTGTTACCGAGCAGGAGTTACAGCAGCAGAGAGAGACGCATTTTTCTTACAATCCGGTTATATCTATAGTGGTACCTCTCTATAATACGCCGGAGATGTTTCTCACGGAGCTGATTAGGTCCTTTGAGGCACAGACTTATCCACATTGGCAGCTTTGCCTTGGCGATGGCAGCCCAAAGGAGGGATTGTATGATGTAATTCTATCAGCTACAGGTGGCACCTGGGATGAGAGAATTATTTATCAAAAGCTCGAGGATAATACAGGTATTGCAGGTAATACCAATGCAGCTCTGGCTCTTGCTACAGGTGATTTCATTGGGTTTACGGATCATGATGATTTGATTACGGCTGATGCTATGTTTTACATTGCGCAGGCTCTTAATAATGATAATACTATCCAGGCCTTATATTCCGATGAGGACAAAATCGACATGGATGGCAGAGAATATTTTCTTCCTCATTTCAAATCTGATTTTAATCTGGATCTCTTGTGCAGTCACAACTACATTACACATTTATTTGTGGTTAGAGCAGATATTGTCAGAGCAAGCGGAGGGATTCTTTCTGAGTTTGATGGAGCACAGGATCATGATTTCAATCTGAGAGTTTTGGAAAAGTGTAATAATATTTATCATATTCCAAGAGTTCTGTACCATTGGCGCACACATCCGGATTCTACGGCGGATCACCCGGAGGCCAAAATGTACGCATATGAAAATGGCAGGCGGGCGGTAGAGAATCATTACAAGCGATTACAGATACCGGCTACTGTAGAGCTGGATACGCATCTTGGTTATTATAGGACCAGATACCATTGGACAGGCCGGCCATTGCTTAGCATTATTATTCCGAATATGAATCATGTGGATGACCTGCGAGAATGTATAGATTCGATTGTCGGTCACAGCGATTACAATAATCTTGAATTTGTTATTGTGGAGAATAATTCTACAGATCCTTCCATTAGGGAATATTACGATTGTCTTTTAATAAGAACAGATATATCGGTTAAGGTGCTTGATTATACAGCTGCATTCCCTGAGACTGCAGGAGAGTTTAATTTTTCCGGACTCATTAATTATGGTGTAACCCATGCATCCGGTGATTATTTATTACTACTTAATAATGATACTCGAATGATTAATTCGGATGCTATATCGGAGATGATGGGATTTGTTCGCAGAGATGATGTGGGAGCTGTTGGAGCCAGGTTATACTATGCTAATAATACTGTACAGCACGCAGGATTGATACTTGGGTTAGGCGGTGTAGCTAATTCACAGTTCCTGTTTTCGGGCCGCGAGCAGGTGGGGTATTTTTACCGTAGTACCTGCGTTCAGGACCTTTCTGCAGTCACGGGAGCGTGTCTTTTGACAAAACGTAAAATTTTTGATAGTGTAGGCGGGTTCAATGAAAATCTTGCGGTGGCTTTCAATGATGTGGATTATTGTCTAAAATTGCGTGAGAAAGGCTTTTTATGCGTATACACACCTTTCTCGGAGTGGTATCATCTTGAGTCAGTCAGCAGAGGTGTTGATGCTGAGGATGAGGAGAAGTCCCACCGCATAGCCGGAGAAACAGATATATTTATGGAGAGATGGGGAGAGCTCGTCAAGAAGGGTGACCCCTACTATAATAAGAATCTGTCACTGACAAAGTTTGACTATTCTTTCAGGATTGACGAGTGATAGACTAATGAGGTGATTATAGATGAAATTAATAATTCAGATACCTTGCTATAATGAGGCAGAGACATTAGAAATAGCACTCAATGATTTGCCAAGGCATATTGATGGAATCGATGAAATAGAATATCTCATAATAAACGACGGCAGTCGTGACAACACAGTAGAGGTTGCCAAAAGATGGGGAGTTAATTACATTGTTAATTTCCGTAGAAATAAAGGATTGGCATACGGCTTTATGGCAGGACTTGACGCGTGCCTTAGAAATGGCGCAGATATCATAGTCAATACTGATGCTGACAATCAATATGTTGCAGATGATATAGAATTACTTGTTCGTCCTATTTTGGAGGGCAGATCTGATATTGTCATCGGCGAGCGCCCTATCGATCAGACTGAGCATTTCTCCACCACCAAGAAAAAGTTACAGCACCTTGGCAGTTGGGTTGTCCAAAAGGCCAGCAATTCGGATATTCCCGATGCACCCAGCGGATTCAGAGCTTATTCCAGAGATGCAGCTATGCGCATCAATGTTACAAATGACTATACATATACACTTGAAACTATCGTACAGGCAGGACGCAATAAAATTGCGCAGACTTCTGTACCTATCAGAACAAACGCCGAGCTTCGTCCATCGCGACTTTTCAGTAGCATGATGGGCTATGTCAAGAAATCAATCGGTGTTATTGTTACTGCTTATTTGATGTATAAGCCTTTAAAGACTTTTACAATACTTTCACTGTTCCCATCAGTTTTGGGACTTGCTGTTATTATTCGCTATTTGGTTTTTGTGATAATGGGCAATTCGGCAGGTCATATTCAGTCATTGATACTTGGATGTACACTACTAATAATGGGCTTTATGACTATTATGATTGCGCTTCTCAGCGATCTTTTGGCCAAAAACAGAAAAATCCTTGAAGATATCGAATATCACACTAGAAAGATGGACTACGATGGAGTCATCATTACCGAGCGGGAGAAGTAGATTTATGAAGGAGATTATTTTATAATGATTACAAAAGAACAGGCAGAGAAGGTTTTGGGGGATAATGGACAGGAGCACGTCATGGCATTCTATGACCAGCTCACATCTGAGAATCAGGCAGAGTTTCTCAATCAGATTGAGAATATTAATTGGTCTGATTTCAAATTAATCAATAATGATTCCGCCTCTGACAGAGGAGAGTTTTCGGTTCCACCTGCAGTGGAGATTTCCGAAATCGAAAAGCGTAGTGATGAATTCGAATCAATCGGCCTTGAGGCTATCAAGCGTGGAGAGGTTGCAGCTGTGTTGCTCGCCGGCGGCATGGGTACACGACTTGGATTTGATTTGCCAAAGGGATGCTTTAATGTTGGAGAGACTAGGAATCTCTATATTTTTGAATGCCTTATTAACAATCTTATGGATGTTGTTAAGCAGGCAGATTGTTTTATTCCCCTATACATCATGACAAGTGAAAAAAATGATCAGGCTACCAAGGCGTTTTTTGAGGAGCACAATTATTTTGGATACAATCCTGATTATATTCAGTATTTCATCCAGGATATGGCTTGCGCTGTTGATTACAATGGCAAGCTCCTACTTGAGGAAAAGGGACGTCTTGCCACATCACCTAACGGCAATGGCGGATGGTATGTTAGCATGGTCAAGTCCGGTCTCGACAAGGATTTGAGAGCTCGTGGAGTTAAATGGGTCAATATCTTTGCTGTAGATAATGTGCTTCAGCGAATTGCAGATCCTGTATTTATCGGCGCTACAATTGCCGGTAATTTCCAGGCGGGCTCCAAGGTGGTTCGAAAGGTAGAGCCACAGGAAAAGATGGGACTTCTTTGTCTTGAGGATGGCAAGCCATCGATTGTAGAGTACTATGAGATGTCTCAGGAAATGGCAGAGGCCAAGGCTGAGGATGGCAGCCTTTTATACAAGTATGGCGTTATTCTCAACTATTTATTCTCACTTGAAAAATTAGATGAAATTGTTAATAACAATCTTTGCGTCCATGTTGTCGAGAAGAAGATTCCACACATAGACGCCGAGGGCAATGCAGTGTCACCATCAGAGCCTAATGGATACAAGTTCGAGCTATTGGTTCTAGATATGGTACACATGATGGATTCAAATCTTGCCTTCGAGGTTGTCAGGGAAAAAGAATTTGCTCCAATTAAGAACCTTCATGGTGTTGATTCGGTTGACAGTGCCAAGGAGCTTTTAAAAGGAAACGGAGTAGTCCTTTAATCTAACCCTAGGGAGAGACAACTTGTACAAGAAAAAGAAACGTTCGTGGGTCAAACATCTGGATTTTATAATTCTGGATATGATTGCAGCAGAGCTCGCGCTTTTTATTGCTGTATTCCTCAAGTTTGACGGTAGTATCATTTTCTTTAACAAATATGAATACTATTATCTGTATGAGGACTTGGCACGTATTTTGCCATTTTTGGACCTTACAGGAGTTTTATTTACAGAGACCTACACGGGCATTTTACGTAGAACTAAATATCAGGAGATTACCTCTACAGTTTGGCATTCTCTGGTTAATTTCCTTGGCGTATTGCTGTACATGTATGCGGTGCAGACATCCTTCTATTACTCACGTGCTGCACTCGCGGTGTTCGGCGTTGCCATGGTTATATTGACCTATATTTTTAGAGTTATATGGAAGCGAATTATAAGGCGCAGGAAGCTATTGGATGTTAATAAAACGTCCATGGTTGTTGTTGCTGAGTCCAATACAGTAGAGCACTGTCTTTCAGAGATAGCGCACAGTCCTTATACTGAGTTTAAGGTAGAGGGCGTCGCTGTTGTAGATAAGGATATGGTTGGCCAGGATATTCAGGGCGTACCTGTTATTGCAAATGCAGATACTCTTTTTGAATATCTGCGGACCAATGTTGTTGATGAGATATTTTTGGATGGTAATACCAGAGCAAGCGAGGAAAGCCTTGCGGGGCGTTTGGTGGAGCAGGGCCTTACGGTTCATATGGCCCTTATTCACACCAATAATCTTATGCCAAATCGCATTATGGAGACCTATGGAGATTATATTGTTCTGACCACCAGTATGCATATTGCAAACAATCGACAGGCATTCATCAAGAGAGCTCTTGATATTGTCGGTTCTATTGTTGGACTTGTTTTAGCATTTATCGCTTTTATTATTTTTGCACCTATTATCAAGATCCAGTCTCCGGGACCTGTGTTTTTTACTCAGACACGAATCGGCAAGAATGGCCGCAGGTTCAAGTTTTATAAATTTAGGACAATGTATCTGGATGCAGAGGAACGCAAAAAGGACCTGATGTCCCAAAACGAAATGACCGGTAATATGTTTAAAATGGAAAATGATCCCAGAATTATTCCTATAGGACATTTCCTCAGAAAATATTCAATTGACGAATTGCCGCAGTTTTGGAATGTCCTCATTGGAGAGATGTCACTCGTGGGCACGAGGCCTCCGCTTGAGGACGAATATGAAAAATATGCCTTGCACCACAAGGCTAGATTGTCTATCAAGCCAGGACTTACCGGAATGTGGCAGGTTAGTGGACGAAGTGACATAAAGGATTTTGAGCAGGTTGTGGCCCTTGATACCGAGTATATTTCCAATTGGTCGCTTGGGCTTGATTTCAAGATATTGTTTAAAACTATTGCTGTTGTACTTGGCGGAAAGGGTTCTAAATAGTGGCGGACGCATATTTTTCCCTGATTGTCTGGACAATAGATACCGACATGGACCAATTCAAGGACATGCTGGAGTCCATTGATGAGCAGGAATATCGTGAGTTTGAACTTTATATTTTGGACAACAATCCATCCAATGCTATCGAATTGACCATCAAGGAATTTTTCCCTGATATTGTAGACAAGGTTCATTATCGACGGTTGAAAAAAAGCTCGGGTGGCGCCTACGCCTATAATATAGGTGGACATTTTGCTGAGGGTAGCCATTTGGTTATTATGGGACAGCATGACAGGCTTAGTTCAGGCACATTGTCTGCGATTAATGACAGGATTAATCTTCTTGGGGATACTCAGGTGATTATTTATACCGACCATGATGAGCTGATTGGTCTAGACAGGATGAATCCTTGTTTCAAGAGTGATTTTAATAAGGAATTGTTCCTGCAGACCAATTACATTGGTACATTTATAACTATTCCGATTGATATGTACAATCGATTGGGAGGCTTCAACGAAAAGGCGGTCAATGCATATATATATGAATTTCTATTGCATGCCGTTTTCAAAAAAGAAAAGATAGAGCACATAGCATCATTGCTCTACCATATTAGACCCAAGCCCCTTCCTGTTTCTCAGGAGGAGAGAGCGGCGGCAGGATTTTCCTGCAGGGAACATCTGGCACTTGCGCTTTCCTATTTGAGACAGTCTGGAGTTGTGTGCGAGGGGCGGACAAATCCTACATACGTCAAGTGGCATATTGATTATGATGATAGTGGCTTTCATAGATTTGGCAAGGACTATATGTTTCTTAGAGATTCAGATGTAAGACTATACACCAGGAATAACGTACGCAAAATGTATGCCTATATGTGTCAGCCGGATGTGGCTGTTGTGGGAATGCGTTTTATTGATAGTAGATTCAGAGTCGATAATATAGGATATATTTACGACACGGATGGTTTTATCTATCCGGCATTTCACGGGCAGAGGATTTTCCGTGATACTTATTTAGGCTTGGGCAGCATGTCAAGAGATGTTGCGATGGTCGATGCAGGATGCTGTCTTATAGATGCCAAGGTATATCGGATGCTTCATGGTTTCGATACCGGACTGTCGGGCAGAGATGCGATGCTTGATTTTTGCATGCGCGCAAGAGACCGCGGATACAGGACAATTGTCTTGCCGCGTTGTATCGCGAGGCATAAGAACAAAAATAACGAAAGCACACAACAGTCTCATGAATATTTGCTGGAAAAACAGGGTGAATTACTCGAAAAAGGTGACGGATTTTACAATGCCAATTTACCTATGGGACTGGAAAATTATATTCTTCCCGGAATGGAAGAGTAATTTTATCAAAAATGAATTGTAAATTTTATTAATTGTGACAGAATGATTACAGAAATCTTGACAATTCAATTATGCATGGAGTATGGTAGACCATGTATTGCACAAATTTTGTTTAGGTGATTATTAATTTGATTTAATTGCTAATCATTTCATTATGCAAACAGATTGGAGATAAGTAATTAATGAGTACTTACGATCAGGATTATAGACGTAGTGGACGCAGAACCACTAGCGGACAGCGCCGTACATCCGGCCAAACCAGGAGTTCATCATCCAGAAGCAAGGCTCCTAGGGATTATGATTCGGAATTATCGTTTGATTTGACTGAAGAGGATTTAGTCGGATACGAGGAATACAGCGGTAGAGATTCAGCCAGACGTTCCTCATCATCTCGCTCAGCCGCTTCATCACATCGTTCGTCGTCTGGTACAGGAAGTAGACGTAGGACTTCATCCGGTAGGAATTCATCTTCCGATACAAGGAGATCGTCATCCAGACCTTCGTCAGGCAGACCGGACTCGAGAGGTAAAGGCACCCGCAAGGGCGGCAAAAGCAAAAAGAAAAAGATGCGCAAGACAATTCTCATCGTCGAGATTATTATTATTCTTGTGCTTGCATTAGTATTTTTGCTTTGGATGAAATTTGGCAAGGCGAATTGGGATTCAATCGACATGGACAATATCAGTGTCAATGAGTTGGATTCTGATACAGAGGAGTTATTGAGTAATTATACGACTCTCGCACTGTTTGGTGTAGACAATCGTTCCAATGGCAATTACGAGAGTGGTAATTCAGATACAATCATGATTGTATCTATCAATAATGACACCAAAGAGGTCAAGATGATTTCTGTAGCAAGAGATACATATCTCAAGGTTACCGATTCCAAGTACTCTAAGGCTAATTATGCATACAATCACGGTGGTGCTGAGGATGCAATCAGTATGCTCAATACCAACCTTGACTTAAAGATATCAGGATATGTTGCTGTTGATTTCTATGCTCTTGCGACAATCGTCGATGATTTGGGCGGATTGGAGCTGGAGATTACTCAGAAGATGATTGATACAGACAATCCGGAGACAGGCCAGAATGCTTTGGCAGGATATATTGCCGAGGTAGAGAGCGTTATGAATTACTATCCTGATAAAGAGGATGGATGGGATATAAATGACTGCTATTTCTCTAGCGCAGGTACTTATACCTTGAATGGTGCGCAGGTAGTTGGTTATTGTCGAAACAGATATGTAGGTAATAATGACTTTGGTAGAGCTGAGAGACAGAGAGAGGTTGTTAAATTACTTGTAGAGAAGATTATGAGTTCAAGCCCGACTACAATCAGCAAGATTGTTGATGATGTATTACCGAGCGTTTCTACCAGCCTTTCATTATCACAGGTTACTTCATTGGCATTATCTGCCAGTGATTACGAGATTGCGGATTCCTCAGGATTCCCATTTGTATTGCACACCGGTACTTATGGCGGAGCCAGCATAGTTGTCCCATGTACTCTTGAGAGCAATGTTTCTTCATTACATGAGTTTTTATATGATCAGGAGGATTACGAGTGTACGGACACAGTACAGACTATCAGTGATTACATTGTTAATTACACAGGTTGTACGGAGAGCAGTGGTGATGTAACACAGACCAGTGATGATTCGGAATAGTTTTATTTGATTAATCGACGGGGATTAGTTATAGGCTAATCCTCGTTTTTGCAGAAAACAGGTATTTTGAAAGGAATGATTATATGTGCGGAATAGTTGGATATGTAGGTAAGTCACAGGCAGCGCCTATATTGCTTGACGGATTGAGCAAGCTTGAGTACAGAGGATATGATTCGGCAGGAATGGCTGTATATGACGGTGAAAAGATTGAGTTTGAGAAGGCAAAGGGACGTCTGCGCCTTCTTAGCGAAAAGACTCATGACGGAGCCACAATGCAGGGTACCATTGGTATTGGACATACGCGTTGGGCTACACATGGAGAGCCTAGTGAGACAAATGCGCATCCTCATCTTAATGAGGCTGGTACAATCGCTGTTGTTCATAATGGTATTATCGAGAATTATGCCAAGCTCAGAGACAGGCTTATTAAGAGAGGCTATAATTTCAAGTCCGAGACTGACACTGAGGTTGTAGCACATCTTTTGGATTACTATTATGATGGCACGGATCCTCTCGTAGCAGTTACAAAGGTTATGCATCGTGTAGAAGGAGCTTATGCTCTTGGTATTATCTTTGCAGATCATCCTGATGAGATTTATGCGGTTCGCAAAGATAGCCCACTTATTGTTGGACTTGGCAAGGATGGCAATCTTATCGCATCAGATGTACCGGCAGTATTAAAGTATACTCGCGAGGTATATTTCATCGAGAACGAGGAGATTGCAAAGCTTACTGAGAATTCAATTGAGTTTTTCGATGTTGATGGTCAGTCAATCGAAAAGGAATCTAAGACAATCGACTGGGATGTTGATGCAGCTGAAAAGGGTGGTTACGACCACTTCATGATCAAGGAAATCCACGAGGAGCCAAAGACTGTACGTGATACACTTAATCCGCGTATCAAGAATAATACTGTCGATATCGAGGAGCTTGGTATGACTGATGAGGAAATCAAGGCTATTACTCGTATTAGAATCGTTGCCTGCGGTAGTGCATATCACACTGGTGTTACTGCCAAATACGTTTTTGAGGAGATGGCACGTATTCCTGTAGAGGTAGATATCGCTTCTGAGTTCAGATATCGCAATCCAATTCTCGCAGAAAATGAGCTCGTAATCGCAATCAGTCAATCAGGCGAGACAGCAGATACAAAAGAGGCTGTTCGTATGGCACGTGCTATGGGCAATATGACTCTTGCCATTGTCAATGTTGTAGGATCATCTATTGCTCGTGAATCAGAAAAGGTTATGTACACATGGGCAGGTCCGGAGATTTCAGTTGCTACAACAAAGGCATATAGTGCACAGCTTATAGCATTATATTTGCTTGCTATGAAGTTTGCGGATGTTAGAGGTAGACTCTCTGCAGATGAGATGACCTCTCTTATCGCTGATTTAAAGAAGCTTCCTGAGCAGATTGAAATGTTGCTTGGAAATAAGGAACGCATTCAGAAGTTTGCCAATAGATTTGTTGCGGCCAAGGATGTTTTCTTCATCGGACGTGGTATTGATTATGCTATAGCTATGGAGGGCTCACTCAAGCTCAAGGAAATCTCATATATTCATTCTGAGGCATATGCGGCAGGAGAGCTCAAGCATGGTACAATTTCTCTTATCGAGGATGGCACACTTGTAGGCGCTGTATGTACACAGGATAGCATCTATGCCAAGACAGTTTCTAATATGGTAGAGTGCAAGACACGTGGTGCATTCATACTTGCTGTTACAACAGTAGGACATGAGGATATAGAGGATGTTGCAGATTATGTAATTTATGTTCCTCAGACAAATAAATATTTTACAAATTCACTTGCAATTATTCCATTGCAGTTGTTTGGATACTATGTATCAGTAGGCAAAGGCTATGATGTTGATCACCCAAGAAATTTGGCGAAGTCAGTAACTGTTGAATAATTCGTCACTTAATTATCACATAATAGGCTTAAACTACTTCCCAATAGAAATGGAGGCGAGTTTATGAGCGATTTTTACAATAATGGATTTAACAATCAACAGAATAGCCCAAATAACCAGAGTGGCCAGGGTACCCAGAGTAATGACGCTCAGGGCAATAATAGTACTTATTCGTACACAAAGGACCAAATTAATCAAGGAGAGTCATATTATCAGTGGTCTCCTTATGATGACAAGAAAAAGGGTAATAAAGTGAAAAAGAAAACAGGTTTCGCAGGCAAGGTTGGCCGCGCCGCAGTCATAGCCCTTGTGTTTGGCTTGATTGCAGGTATTGCATTCCAGTCAGTTGTATATGTATCAAGCAAGTATCTTGGAGTTGGTACTAGTACAGCATCTGTAAGTGAGACAACAACTACTGATAGTAGTTCATCTTCTGCATCCACGGCATCGGCTGTTGCTACTACATCTACAGTAGTTACATCTGATGTATCAGAGATAGCCAGCAATGTTTTGCCGGCAATAGTACAGGTTACTAATGTAGGTCTTACTGAGTATCAGACTATGTTTGGTACAATTCAGCAGGAGAGTACATCAGCCGGATCAGGTATTATCATTTCTCAGGATGATGATTATATTTATATTGCAACAAATAATCATGTTGTCAGCGGTGCAGAGACACTCACGATTACATTCAATGATGACACAGCTGTAGAGGGTACAATCAAGGGTACAGATTCTTCATGTGACCTTGCTGTAGTATCGGTTGCAGTATCTGATATTCCTGAGGATACACTTTCAGAAATCAAGGTAGCTACACTTGGCGATTCAGACAATACAGTAGTTGGCGAGGCTGCAATCGTAATTGGTAATGCGATGGGATATGGTACATCTGTTACTACCGGTATCATTTCAGCAAAGGATCGTGAGGTTTCAATTACCGATGACGATGGAAATGTAGTTACAAACAGCCTTCTTCAGACTGATGCCGCTGTTAATCCGGGCAACTCAGGTGGTGCTCTTTTAAATGCCAATGGAGAGGTTATCGGTATTGTATCTGCAAAGCTCTCGGATGAGAGTGTAGAGGGCATGGGATATGCAATTCCTATTACATATGCATGGTCTATTATCCAGCAGATGATTGATAATGATGTAGTAGACGATCTCGATGCATCATATCTTGGCATTGCCGGTCGTGACATCACATCATCTATGTCTGAGCAGTATGACGTACCTGTTGGTGTATATGTAGCACAGGTAGTTGATGGTTCAGGTGCGGCTGATGCCGGTATCGAGGTTGGAGATGTTATCACTGCATTCAACGGTCGTACGGTTACCTCAGTAAATACGTTGAACAATATCATGAAATATATTTCTGCAGGCACAACTGTTGAAATAACTGTCGCCAAAGCAAGCAATGATTATGAGGAGGTTACCTACGAGGTTACACTTACTCACAAGATTGACAGTACTCAATAGAGTTCGTCTGTTTTTTCGGTGACAAATATAAAGCCAGTCAACATAGGCTATGTTGATTGGCTTTTTTACTTTAGATTGAAGGGATTATTTGGTACAATCGATATATGAAAAAGAAAAAGATAATATTGATGATTTTGATTGTTGTATGGCTGATTGTCATCTGGGGACACAGCATGCAGCCGGCAGTTGTTTCCGAGAATGAAAGCGGGAGATTTTTACAATTTATTAGTAAGGTGATACCCGGAATATACAATAATGATACCGGGATGTTTATTGTTAGAAAGGCAGCGCATTTTACTGAATATACAATACTTGGAGTTCTATTATGTATGATGTATTCCATGTATACAAAGGGGGCATTCAGGAGATTCTGTGAACCGGCATTGACCGGATTATTAGTTGCTTTTATTGATGAGACTATTCAATTATTTGTGGATGGACGTTCCGGAGAGATTCGTGATATGTGGATAGATTTCGGTGGTGTATCACTAGGGGTATTGATTGTGCTGGCGTTTGTTAATAATCGCCGATATGGGCGTAGATAGGACTTTTATATTTGGAGGCAGATTTTATGAGCAAAAAGAGAATTGTAATTGCACTTGGACATGATGCACTCGGTACGACAGTATTAGAGCAGTGGAATGCAACCAAGCGCACAGCGGTGGCTGTAGCGGAGTTTATACAGCAGGAGTATCAGGTTGTTATCACACATAGCAATGGACCACAGGTAGGGATGATACACACAGCTATGTCAGAGTTTTATCAGAATCATCCTGATTATACACCTACTCCAATGTCAGTCTGTTCGGCGATGAGTCAGGGATATATAGGATACGATTTGCAGCAGGCTATTCGTTCTGAGCTCGTAGGACGAGGTATTTACAAGCCTGTTTCTACAATTCTTACTCAGGTTACTGTAGATCCATATGACGAGGCTTTTTACAAGCCTACTAAAGTAATAGGCCGTGTTATGACGGCGGAGGAAGCTGAGGCTGAAGAATTAAAGGGCAATCACACAGTCGAGGTCGAGGGAGGATATCGTAGAATTGTCGCAGCTCCAAAGCCACTTGAGATTGTGGAAATAGACGCTATCAAGGCGCTTTGTGAGGCGGATCAGGTAGTGATTGCGGCAGGCGGTGGTGGTATACCTGTGCTCACTCAGGACAACAAGCTCAAGGGAGCATCAGCGGTAGTAGAAAAGGATACGGCTGCAGGTCTTCTTGCATCAGAGCTGGCTGCGGATATGCTAGTTATCCTTACCAGTGTATCAAAGGTATGTAGGAATTTTGGCAAGGAGAATCAAGAGCCACTAGATTACATTTCTGTAACAGAGGCAAAGAAAATGCTTGAGGCAGGCGAATTTGGAGCCACAGACATGGCGCCTAAGATTCAGGCGGCAATCGACTATATCGGTGACTCGGCCATACGCAAAGTGTTGATCACTAAGCTTTCTGATGCAGGCAACGCCGTAGGCGGTCAGACCGGCACCATGATTGGAAAATAACATAACAATTATTTATAGATTATTGAAAAACATCAGTTTTTCAATAATCGTATCTACCAAGAAATTGTTTTAAAGCAATTTCTTGTCTGGCGAAGCCGGATTTCTGCGGATGTTTTCATTAATTATCCGCAGAAAGTCATAAGTAATATCAGTGTTCAATAGTTGCAATTTAAAAGCATCTCGAATGTGAAGTAAATCCAAAAGATTGATATTTGGAGATTGCCTCAGTTCGGGATGCTTTTTATTTAAGAGTAAATTTGTATTTTTATTCTAATCCAAATAATTGATTCATGTCGCAAGATAGGAGGTTGCATAGATGTAATAAAAGAGAAACGGTGGGGTTTTGAGTACCTTTTTCAATTCGATTGTATGAGTAAACCGATATGTCATATCCGGCAAGCTGGAGTTGTTCAACTAAATCGGTTTGTTTATAACCGGACTGGTTGCGATATTTTTTTATATTATCTCCGATTGATTTATCATCAACTTGGATAATGCGGTGTTCCTTGACCATACATATTCCCCTATCTAATACAAATAATTTTATTTGAGTTAGAGGATAAATAATTGCGCGAGAGCGCAATTATCTATATAATATAAGTCGATGAATTAATAATTATGAGGGGATTAACGTATTGAATACAAATGGTTTTGAAGAACAGGAAATTGATTTAGTTGATTTTTTGTGGAAATTACTCGAACAATGGAGGGGTGTGCTTTTAATAGGTGTAGCTACAGCTATATTGGTTTTATATGGTATGAGTATAAAGGATACTATATCTTCAGATGATGATACAACTACAACAGAAGATTCGGAATCTGATACGGATAGCATAAGCGTAGAGAGTGAGTATCAGCTTGCAACAACAGCAATTTCACAATATACATCTTATATTATTGCAAGAGATTCATATGAGAATACAATTCTTTCACAAGAAGATTTTTCAAATTGCAATTATGTACAGGCGATTTATGCTATTAAGTCCAGTAGTTCATCTGAGGAATTATTTGTAATAAATAACATTTACAATTCGATTGCAAATGATGAAGAGTTTAATAATAGATTGGCTCAGTTGTTTTCTGACAGTATTGATCCAGATAGCATATATTCTATTATGAGTATTACTGCCAGTTCCAATACATCAAATGAGAATTCTTCTAGCGGAACAATTACAATTAGTATAAATTTACCGCAAAGAATAGATACGGATTTATGGCAAAGTACTCTTACGTCAGCATTAGAGACATATTGTTTAAAGATGCAGGATACAGTGGGTCAACATACGTTGTCATTGGTATCATTTAACAAAAAACAAATAAGTGGCAACTCAGTTATACAACTTCAAAATGATAAAGAAAATGATATTGTCACCAAAGAAACAGTATATAAAAATACTTTAGACTCAATGCTTCCGGGAACGCAGGAATTAGTACAAGAGATAATAGATGGACAGACCACATATGAGTATAGTGTTTATATTGATTCTCTTGATCAAAAATGGGAAACTTACGCTAACGTCTTGCAGACGCAAATTGGCGAGATTGCGGCTGATATAGAAAGTAATGACGATACAGTTTCTGGGGATGTATCCGGCGAGGGATATAGTGAGCTTTTTTTACTGGTAATAAAAAGGCTTTTAATTGGTTTTATAGTTGGATTGTTTTTATATGCGTGTGCTTATATGGCATATATTATATTGTTCAGAGTATTTAGAAGTGATGATGAGCTTGCCCGTATCACTTCTTTGAGAAATTTTGGTGGGATATATGAGTACCCCTATGAGACTAAGTTGGGGCGTTATCTCCATGATAAGCGCATATACAACTACAGACGACAAAGGGGGCGTGGATTCTCTGAAATAGTGGATGATTTATTTGTGAAGATGGAGTACTCTAATGCGAATTCGCTTACATTCACTGTAGCAGGTAGTATGAAGTATACCATGAAATCAATAGTAGATTCTCAGATAAATTTTTTGAATGAAAAGGGCTTAAATATAGGATTTCTTAACACAGTTGACTTGTCGCAAAGCTTTGAGGATTCGGCATTTGCGAATATAGATAATGCATTTTTGGTTCTTATAGGAGGAAAGACAAAATATTCTGATGTAGAAAAGCTATTTGCCAAGTTCAAAGAATATGATGTTGGAGTTATGGGGTATGAGTACTTAGAGATGTAGGTAATTATAATGTTTTGATTAGAGCCTTAATTTTTATATGAACTTTTATTGAAAATTTTAATCAAAAAAGGGTGTAGCAATATTGACTACATCCTTTTTTAGTTATTGTGTCAGAAAATTATTATTGTGTGGATAATGATAGTATGTAGAAATATAGGATATTTTGCTCAAATCGATTTTTCTGAGGGCAGAAAATCCTGAAGCTAGTGCAAATTCTAAGTCAAAAATAGAACTATGAATTGACAAATTAATTAAAACCAATTAAATATCAACAAGTAATTAAAAGTGATTAAAGATTTAAAGAAATTGCTATAAATTGGATGTGATTTGTATGTATTCAAGTTTTTTACCTTATTGTTTTCACAAATAAGAGAAAGTAAACCATATGTAAAGTCCACACAACAACCAGTATTATACAGGGAATCCATATCCCTTTTCGTGCCATGAAGAAAAATCCTAATCCCATAAGAATGGTTACTGAAGATAAAATACCTGCTTTCGTAGAAGCCATCATACCTTCTTTCTTTACATAGGATTTTAGATGTTTATTATATAGTGTTGTTCCCTTGAACCAGGTATCAAGTCTTTTAGAACTTTTTGCAAAACAATATGCAGTCAAAAGATAAAAAGGGGTCGTCGGAAGGATTGGCAAAAAAACGCCAATTGTTCCAAGACCTAGGCAAATACATCCGGCAATAATAAATACAGTGTTTTTAACTCTCATGTTCTCTTTAAGTCTCCGTTTTCCTTTGTTGCCATCTATATCTATTGATGACTAATGAATAGTTAGCTGCAACTAACAAAGCATGATAACATTTCTTTGCTTCATTGTCTACATTAAAAACCTGTTTAAAATTAGTGATTTCATAGGGTAAATGAATTGTTATTTTGTGTAGAAGAATTAGAGGATTATTTCTGTTGTTTTGAAGGAAAAAGTCCGCAAGATATTAGAATAAATATGAAGTAAAGCGGGTGTATAATAGCTCTGTACAAGTGTAAGTCTAAACAAGAATCTAAGAACACTAACTTACAAATAAGTTCGATGGTAAAAATATGGGAATTAGAGAAAAAGCAAAGTTTGTATTAGAGAAAGATAAATGCGTAAAGTGCGGTAAATGCATTAATACATGTTCGGGAATGGTTCTGGAATTTGGGAAAGACGGATATCCTTACATGAAGGATTTTGAGAGATTTGGCTGGAGAGGATGCTGGAGGTGCCAGCATTGTCTGGCAGTGTGTCCTACCGGAGCGATTTCTATTCTAGGAAAGAAGCCTGAGGCTAGAAAAATGCTTGGTATTCCAAAAGAACATTATATGGGATTAATAATAGGATTTGGATATCCTGAAATCGAATATTCACGTGGTGTCCAAAAGGACAGGGGTAACAAAGTACACCGGTATAGTTTAAAACATTAATCATGGAGTTTTGCAACGCAAAACTCCTTTTTTACTTTATAGGGAATTACTCTGTAATTCCTATAAAGTAAAAAAACAAGCTACGCTTGTATGAGGTGTCTCGCCGGCAGAAGAAGTTAATTGCTTGCAGCAATTGCCGGCTCGCACTGCTAGAGTTTTGCAAAGCAAAACTCTTTTTTGTTTTACAGGAAATTACTCTGTAATTAACTATCAAAGTAAAAAAGCTGCGCATGTATATAGAAAGGAATTGTTGATAATTAGTGAAATAAATCTCTAGGTAGTTGACCCTAACTCGAGTTAGTGATAAACTACGTATCTAGTGGAGGATTAATGAAATGAAAAAAATATTAAATTATGTATCGGCTGTTCTGACAGCTATGCTAGCAATTGGTGTACTTACAGTCTTTAGAGCATGCGCTCCTATGGAGGATGGCTCTTGGATGAATTGTCATAATGCTCAGATGCAGGTATTTATCGTGGCAGTCGGTATGACAGTTATTGGAATTGTCAATATTTTCGTAAAGGGGCAAAAGATTAATCTGTGTCTTGAGATTGTTGATATAGTACTTGCTGTAGTGGCAGCTATTATACCGGGCATTATCACAGGACTTTGCATGATGGATACAATGAGATGTCATGCACTTATGAGACCTTTTGTAGTTGTACTGAGTATTTTGGTTATTATTGCTCAGGTTCTTACTATTGTGTTTGGAATTTTAGGTTCTAAGAAGGAGCAGTAAAATGAAAGCTCGTTTTAAGAGACATATTTTGCCGGTCTTGCTGGTTGCGCTGCTATTGTTTGCGCCACAGATCATTCAGGCAAAGACCACTTATTACTCTACCTGGACAGAATATACTGAGGCAAACAATATAACTACATTCACCTACAATGATGTGGTTGATGCCATGGAAGATGTTATGGATGCAGCAGTGTCGGCCTATAAGAGCGGCGACTCTGAGAGAGCACTTTCCATAATATCAGATGCAAAAAATAATTATTGGGGCGGCTCGGGATTCAAGATTGCCATGCAAAAGCAATTGCCCAGCGCCAGCAAAAAGACTACGGAATCAGATTTTACAAGCTGTAATTCCATTGTGAAAAATGGTGGCACTTCAGATGAATTCGTAACCGCAAGTGATGTACTTATTGCGGACCTGAGACTTTCGGCTAATAAGCTGGATGGCGTGGAAATAGAGATGGACATCGCTGAAGAGACTGAGACTCAGGCCACAGCATTGTTTAATGAAAAGTATTACGGCACCTGGGAGGAATACTCACAGGCTGCAGGCATTGCAGATGCATGGACCTGGAATGACGTGGCAGATGCCATGACTGAGGTTTTCAGAACTGCAAAAGCAAAATATGCCGAAGGTGATACAACCGGCGCATACGACTGTATCAACGACGGATACTATGGCTACTATGAGACCACAGGATTTGAACGCAATGCCATGGGATACATTTCCGGGGCAAGAAAGTCCGAGGTGGAACTTCAGTTTTCTGCCTGTAAATCAGAGACAAAAGACGGTACTGAAGAAGGATTCGTAAAGCAGGTAGATATCCTTCGCACCATGATAAGGACAGACGCCAACAAGCTTGACGGAGTGGATGAAAGTGGTAGCAGCACAGGCACAGGTCGTTCAGCTGCCGTGGCTACGTTTATAGCTTGCTTCACAATCATCCTGAGAGAAGGTTTTGAGGCTATCCTCGTAGTGGGTGCCATTATCGCATACCTGATGAAGACTACTGAAGGGTCCGAGGAAGAGCGCAAAAAACAGCTCACCCCTGTATATATAGGCTCGATTCTTGGTATAATACTCAGTTTCATATCTGCTTGGCTATTAAATATGTTGAAGCTGGCAAACAGTGCTTCACAGGAAGTTATCGAAGGCGTCACTGCCCTCATAGCCGTAGTGGTACTTTTCTGGGTCAGCAACTGGATGGTATCAAAATCTGAATCAGAAGCCTGGGATGCATATATCAAAAAGCAATTGGGGAAGGCCTCAGAAAAAGGTAGTTCCTTTGCGTTAGCTTTTACAGCTTTCCTTGCGGTCTACAGAGAAGGTGCGGAGGTTATCCTGTTCTTCCAGCCCCTTATGACAGATGACAATATACATATGGTATGGGCAGGCTTTGGCGTAGGCTGTGTTTGCCTGGTATTTGTATATCTGGCCATCAGATTCCTGTCATTTAGAATACCTCTCAAGCCATTTTTCCTGGCTACAAGTATTCTTATGGCGATTATGTCGATTGCATTTTTGGGAAGCGGAATCAAGGAGCTTATCGAAGGTGATGTAATCACCATGTCCTCACCTGCGTGGGTGGCATGGATCCCATCTAATTCCATACTTGAGATTCTGGGCATCTACCCTTGTGTACAGACTGTAGTGCCCCAGTTGATTCTTACAGCCATCACAATAGTCACATTTGTATACTGGCTTAAGAAAAACGCAAAGCTTAAGGCTGAAATGGAAGCACAGGCTTAAACAAATTAATTTAGTATGTAAAGGTAATCCCTTTCATAAAATAAAAAATCATTATAGGAGGAATTGATAATGAAAAGAAAAGTTATGGCGCTCGCTATGGTTGGTGCATTATCTGCAGCTTTATTTGCAGGTTGCGGCTCATCATCTGATGATTCTGCAGCAACACAGGACACAGCTGAGGAGACAGTTGTAGCCGATGTTGAAGAGGATGCAGCAACAGCTGATGCAGGTTTCGTAGAGAACGAGATTTTCTCAGATGAGGAGCTTGATTTCTTAAACCTTTCAGCAGTTTGGTTCCAGGCCGTTCCAATGGAGAACGAGACAACATCATACAGTGCGGATGATGCAGATATCCACATCGAGGCTGATATCTCAGCTCTTGAGAATGATCTTGGATACGGTGTTGGTGACTGGATTCCTTATCTTACAGTTGATTACTTGATCGAGGATACAGATGGAAACGAAGTTGTATCAGGTACATTCATGGAGATGGCGGCATCTGATGGTCCTCACTATGGTAACAATATCAAGCTCGATCCTGGCACATACAACCTTACAATCACAATCCATAGCCCAGGCGAGAATGGATACCTTATCCACTCAGATTCTGAGACAGGCCCAGGCGGATCACTTAAGGAACACTTTGCAAACGGAAACCTTTCATACACATATGAGGGATGGGAGTTTGCAGGTTTAGAGTAATCTAAATTGTAATCAAAATATAGCGGTGCGCCCATAATTGGGTGCATCGCCTTTTGTGATTTTATACTATCGCTTTTAATACGGCGATTTGAATTGGAGAAAACAGTATGCTGACATACTTAATATTAACCACGAGAGCCCTGTTGATGGCTGCGGTCATATTCGGGGTGACGTGGGGTTACACCTTAAATGAACAGGAAAATTACCAAAGGAAGCTGATAGGTGGCTTTGCTATAGCCGGCGGAGTTATTTCAGCAGTTATAGCCTATTTCAGAAATGCCACTAGCATGATTGATTCAGCTATACTCAACGGATGGTTGTATGCAATCACACTGGTAACCTTTGTTATATATTTGATATTTACATACACTCCACTGAAAAACAGCAATAAAAAATGGGTTCAAGTAGTAAGATACACATGCATTGGCCTGATGCTGTTTGCAACAATATCTTATGCCGCCCCTGATGTGTGGGGCTATCCATACCACGTGTTGCTTTCGGAAAGTACAATTTTGTCTACGGATTTTTTGATGGCAATGATTGGAATGATATTTGGTTTGATATTGGCAGTGCTAGCTTTCTTTTCAGTGGAAAAGACAACGAGAAGAATCGGCAAGGAAAAGGCCGGATTACTGCTTTTGGCTGAGCTCATTTTTAATGCAGCGCTTAGAGTATCAGGACTATATTCTGTTTTATTTCAGAAGAAAATCATCAAAAGCAATCACGCCATGTTTACCTATACGGTATTTGTAAAAAATCATAGTGATTGGTTTATTTATGCGTCTCTCATTATGATAGTTGTTGTGTCAATTATTTTATGGGTTCAAAGCTTTAAGCAAAATGAACCATACAGAAATCCTGCCGAGCGCCGAAAGATAAAGGCAAAATGGAGAAGCATAAGAAGATGGGCTACTACAGTAATAGTAGTATGTGTCTTAGGAGTTATCAATCTGACTGTGGTCGAGGCAATGAATCAGACCGACACCACCCTTTCTCCTATCGAGGAAGCCAGCTCGGTAGATTCGGAAAATGTGTATATTTCATTTGACCTTGTCAGTGATGGACATTTGCATAGATTTGCATATACCTCAGATGATGATGTGCAGATTAGATTTATCGTTATCAAGAAACCTAACTCTTCATCCTACGGCATTGGATTAGATGCCTGCGATGTTTGCGGAGAAACCGGATACTACGAAAAAGACGGTCAGGTGGTCTGCAATCTGTGCGATGTTGTTATGAATATTTCCACCATAGGATTCAAGGGCGGTTGCAATCCAATCGTCATCCCATACGAAATTAATAACGGACAAATTATCGTTCCGATTTCAGGATTACTTGAGTACGAAAGTGAGTTTAAATAAATGTTTATTAGAATGATTGGCAAAGCCTTTGTTAGGCAATGGAAGAAAATGGCTATGATAGCTTTTACGATTGCACTTGGTGCATCCCTTGCTACGGCCATGCTTTCAGTAATGCTTGACGTGGGGGATAAAATTAATCAGGAGCTAAAAGCCTACGGTGCAAATATAACAGTAGTGCCAAAGGATACCTCCGTCATAAGCGAACTTTATGATGTAGGAGATGAAAATGTATCGGGCGCCTATTTGGCCGAAGATGAATTAGGCAAAATAAAAACCATATTTTGGGCTTTTAATATAGTGGATTATGCACCCTTTATTTCAGCAGACTGTACACTGCCAGATGGTAGTGATGTGACTGTCACAGGGACCTGGTTCAATCATCATATGGACCTGCCTACCGGTGAATCCTTGGATGCAGGAATATCTTCCCTTAGAAGCTGGTGGGAGATTACTGACGGAGACTGGGTAGACGAACAGAATCTGACCTATGAGTATTCGGCTATGGTAGGTACAGCTCTTGCCGAGAGTCAGGGCATCTCAGTAGGAGATGAAATCAAGGTTCAAGGCAAGGCAAAGGAATTGACCCTTACAGTTGTGGGCATTTTCGATGCCGGGGGAGAAGAGGATGATTTGATATATGTGCCGGTGGATGTGGCACAGGCCCTTGGCAACTTGGAGGGCAAGATTGATAGTATAGAGGTATCTGCTCTTACCACACCTGACAATGAACTGGCTGAGCAGGCCGCTAGAGATCCAAGTTCCCTGTCGGTATCTCAGTACGAGACCTGGTACTGCACCGCATATGTTAGCTCTATCTGTTATCAAATAGAAGAGGTTATCACAGATTCTGTTGCCTCGGCAGTAAGACAGGTGGCATCATCAGAGGGGGAAATCCTAGAGAAAACGCAGTTGTTGATGATTCTGATAACGATACTTTCCATGGTGGGCGCAGCTCTTGGTATCTGCAATTTGGTGACTGCATCAGTTATGGAGCGCTCCCAGGAGATAGGCCTTATGAAGGCAATCGGCGCTCACAATTCAGCTATCACAGGTCTTGTTATAACAGAGATTATGTGCACGGCAGTTATCGGAGGAGTGGTAGGATTTTTTGCCGGATTTGGATTTGCTCAGATAATTGGACAGACGGTATTTAGCTCAAGCATCAGTATGAGGCCGATGGTTATTCCTCTTGTAGCAGTGCTTGTTGTAGCAGTCACTCTTGTTGGTTGTATCCCTGCTATAAAAATGCTGCTTGGCCTCAGACCAACAGAAGTTTTACATGGAAGATAAGGATAGATTTCGATGAAAAAAAGACAGATGTATATCAGGATGATAACGGCATCTCTTTTAAGACGCCGTTCCCGCATGACCATTGCACTCCTTGCAATTGCCATCGGAGCCACAATCCTGTCAGGACTGGTTACCATATATATTGATGTACCCAGACAGATGGGAGCGCAATTCAGAAGTTACGGAGCAAATATGATTTTCACAGCAACAGGGGACACTATGACTGAGGACGAGGTGTCTGATGCCATAGCGCTTATTCCTGAAGAGCAGTTGGTGGGAGCAGCTCCTTACCGTTACGAGACTGTTAGGATAAATGACCGCCCTGTTATGGCGGCGGCAACGGATATGGAACAGGCAAAGCTCACGAGCCCTTTTTGGGATGTGACAGGAGAGTGGCCTGAGGCTTCCGGCGAGATAATGATAGGTAAAAATGTAGCGGACACATACAATCTCAAGGTGGGAAAGTCATTGACCTGTACCTACGCACCGGAGTCAGAAGAGGATGCCGATGAGGAAGATGTCGTGTTGGATAACTACAAGGATTTTACTGTAGTAGGAATCCTTGATACAGGTGGAAACGAAGAAGACTATGTATATATGATTCTCGATGACATGGAGGAACTCACTGGGGAGCCTACCACATACGACTTGTGCGAGCTTTCTATTTCTGCTACTTCATCAGAACTCACTCAGATAAAAAACGACATAACTGATTCGGTTGCCGGGGTATCAGCCAGACTGGTAAAACGTGTAACAGAATCCGAGACTACAGTTTTGACAAAGCTGCAGGCCTTGGTTTTATTAGTAACGATAGTGGTTTTGGCGCTTACGATGATATGCGTGGCTACCACAATGACTGCGGTAGTTGCAGAACGAAGAAAAGAGATAGGTCTTAGAAAAGCCCTCGGGGCAAGTAATGAAAGTATCATTGCTGAGTTTATGGGTGAGGGTGTTGTGTTAGGAGCTGCAGGAGGAATTATAGGAGCATTACTTGGATTTGCCTTTGCACAGATGGTTTCAAGCAATGTGTTTAATAGTTCTATTACTCTTATGCCCGGGCTTATACCGGTTACGATGATTGTTTCTGTGGTGGTCACAGGATTGGCTTGCATGATTCCAATAAAGAGTGCTACAGAAGTGGATCCTGCACTTGTGTTGAAAGGAGAGTAGAATGAGTCTGCTAGAGTTAAAAAATGTTTCGAAAATATATGGTCAGTTGCATGCCCTTGACCATGTGGATATACAGGTGAAAAAAGGTGAATGGTTGGCCATAATGGGACCATCAGGTTCGGGAAAAAGTACCATGATGAATATTATCGGAGCTTTGGACAAAGCAACTGAAGGAGAAATTCTTCTTGACGGGGAGGATATTTCCAAGAAAAGCGCCAGAGAACTGACAAACATCAGAAGAGACAAAATTGGATTGATTTTTCAACAGTTCCATTTGGTTAGTTATCTTACAGCTGTGGAAAATGTTATGCTGGCTCAGTATTATCACAGCGTTCCGGATGAGAAGGAAGCGCTGGAGGCTTTGGAGAGAGTAGGGCTGAAGGACAGGGCGAAACATTATCCATCCCAACTGTCAGGAGGAGAGCAACAAAGAGTTTGTGTGGCAAGAGCACTTATCAATTATCCTGAAATCATCCTTGCTGATGAGCCTACGGGAAATCTTGACGAGGCCAACGAAGAGATTGTAGTAGAACTTTTCAGAAAGCTCCACGAGGAAGGAACGACTCTTGTGGTAGTCACTCACAACCCTGAGGTGGCAGAGGTGGCACAGCGTACAATCGTCCTTAGAAACGGTAAGGTGGATCATGAAAAAATTAATCCAAACTTTACGGGAAAATTAAAGCATATTACCTTGGAATAGAAAAATACAGAAAGGTCTTAATTATGAAAAGAAGAATAGTCGCTTTATCAATTTCATCTGTTATTATGATGGGACTTTTAGCCGGATGCGGCAGCAGCAATGTCACTTATAAGGATGGTGTCTATACGGGACAAAGCTCGGTCTATGAAAGTGATGATGGAACAGATAATGGCAATGGCTACGGAGAAGTCACTATTACAATAGAAGACGGCACCATTTCCGATTGCACATACCTTACCTATGAAGAAGACGGCACCTTAAAAGACGAGGATTATGGCAAGGAAGACGGCCGTATTGCCAATAAGGATTATTATAACAAAGCGCAGAAGGCCAATGCGGCCTGCGCAGAATATGCAAATATGCTTGTGGCAAATGGTCAGCTGGATGGAATAGATGCAATCAGCGGTGCCACTATCAATTATAATGAATTTGTAGAGGCAGTTGAGGATGCGCTTTCCCAAGCACAGGAATAATATATGAAGATAAGATATCATGTTCTGATTATAGTGGTGGCATTATTTTTGTTGGTGGGTTTGCCTTTGTATCTGACCGGATTTTTTGATGAGGATACCGGGGTAGATGCCATTTCCTCAGCCACCATGATTATTGACCAACCAACAGGAGCATATGTAGTGATAATTAATCCCGACTTTCATCCTGATAAGGACAAGCTGGCTACCTGGCGCAAATTTTTCGCAGGAGAAGAAATAGATTTTTTATTTGAAGATATATCCTGTGTGGTGGCTGATATAGATGAAAGTGGTCTTGAAATCGCAAAAAGTTTTCAAAGCCGACTGCCGGAAAACCAGATGACAATTAGGACAGAGGATATCACTTTGATGCTTTCAAAGGCTATGACTGACAGATATGATGTGATTATTCTTTCAAAAGAAATATTTGATGCATATAAAGCTGACTATGGAATGGAAAATGCAGTTATTCTAGAGGAACAAAAATAATGAGACGACTAAATGGATTGGCTACAATGTGTATAATGCTTCTGTTTCTGGTGCATCTTATCTGGGGTGGACTAATGCTACTTGGACTTGTCAAAGGCGGCAATCAGGTGTTTGCAGCCTTTTCCTATGCTATGATGTTTTTTATCGTAATCCATGTAGTGATAGGCGTGAAGCATACTGCTGATACGATAGTTGCCGGCAAAAAGTCAGGTACATTTTACTGGAAAGAAAACAGTCTTTTTATAATAAGGCGCATCAGTGGATTTGCTTTGCTGATTTTTATAGCGATTCACTTTATGATTTTTTCGGGAAACAATAGTGACGGGGTATATCGTTTAAAAGAGTTTGATATGGCAGCTCTGATAAGCCAGATTCTAATGGTGGTATCCTTATTTGTACATCTCATTACAAATATCAAGCCTCTTAGAATTAGTCTTGGGATATCAGACAAGAGGAATATCAGGACGGATATAGCAATAATTCTTAGTGTTTTGTTGCTGTTATCGGGAGTTGCATTTTTAATTTACTATATTAGATGGCAGGTGATTTAATGAAAAGGTATGTAAGTCTTTTGCTTGTCATAATGTTTGTTGCTGCAGGCTTTTGTGGATGTATATCTGCTAATAAATATTCTACTGTTACCATAGCAAATTCAGATGAAATAACAGAGGGTATCAGAAATGCCATGCTGAATCGCACTGAAAGTTTTAAAGTTACTTTTAGTGCCTATACATTGGATGAAGATGGTATATTTTTTCTCGTAGATAGTTTTATGGATAATGCATTTTACGATAGTGAAATGCCTAATGCAGGAGATTATCTGAGGTATCAATATGGAGGCTATACTCTGACTCACAAGGAGGAAAAAGGATTATTAAAGTATAAATATACCCTGCGCATTACTCCAAGCTATTATACTGATATTGAGGAAGAATCTGTAGTAAATGAAATAATAGAACAAGCAATCAAAGAAAGTGGACTAAGTAATAACTCCAGCGATATTGAGAAGATAGAATGGGTGCATGATTTTATCTGCAACACGGTCAGTTATGATACAGTACACAAGCATACCCCCGGAAGTGGTCATGTGCAATCTACAGCTTATTCAGCACTCTATTATCATACGGCTCTTTGTCAAGGGTATGCTGTACTTTGTTATCGACTTTTAAAGGAGTTGGGGATTGACAATAGAATCGTTACAGGCACTGCGACAGTGCAGGACAATGTAGACAGACATGCATGGAATATTGTTAAGATTAACGATTGTTACTACAATTTGGATGTAACGATGGATGATGTCAATTCATCAAATAAATATTTTTTGAAAACAGATGAGATTTTTTCAGCTGATCATACAAGAGATGATAAATTTCTATCAGCAGATTTTTATGAAAATTATCCCATGGCGAAGGAGAATTATTTGTAATGAAAAAAATAGGTTATTTAGCTTATAAAAATATAATGAAACGCCCGGTGAGAACCACCGCCTTGGTACTTTTGGCGGCCATACTTGCACTATCTATTTTTTCAGGAACAGTAGTGGTAAAATCCCTTTCAAACGGATTTGATTCACTGGAAAACAGATTGGGAGCCGACATTATGGTGGTGCCTTATGAGGCAACCACAAAACAAAAATTAGAAAATATTGTACTTCAGGGCAATACAGGATATTTCTACATGGATGCTGAGTATCTGGAGGAGATTTCACAGATTGAAGGCATTGGAAAAATCTCGCCTCAGTATTATCTTGCTTCAGTAAAAGCAGGGTGCTGTTCTATTCCTGTGCAGATAATAGGATTTGATCCCGAGACAGATTTTTCTATCACTCCATGGATAAAAAAAGCAAGCACCACAGATGTGGGATATTTGGATGTAGTAGTTGGAAATGATTTAAATGCTTTTGTGGGAGATAAACTGTCTTTTTTTGGTGTGGAGGTAAACGTGGTAGCCAAGCTGGACAAGACCGGCACTAGCTATGATACAGAAGTTTTTACCACACAGGAGACTATAAAAACTCTTATTGATGCTTCTTTAAATAAACAGTTAAATGAATATGCCAATATAAATTCAGGTAATATCGTATCCTGCATTTTAATTGATGTGGCAGATGGATATGATGTAGATGATGTGGTAAACAATATTAATATCCATTTCAAAAAAGTTAGGGCAATCAGAGCAACCAATATGATTTCGGGAGTGTCGGATTCACTTACAGCCGCGTCGGATATTGCACGTATTTTGGTGGTAGTAGTGTGGACAGTGGCTCTTGTTATCATGGTGGTGGCATTTATAATGCTCACAGGAGAACGCAAAAAAGAGTTTGCCGTTCTTCGTGCCATCGGTGCATCACAAAAGAAGCTGTCTGCCATAGTTTTGACGGAGGGAGTCTGTGTTTCTTTTGTGGGAAGCACTATAGGTGTTATAATCTCCATGCTTATCATTCTGCCCTTTTCAGGCTACATTGAGACGAAATTATCAGTGCCATTTTTACTGCCTGGGTGGATTATGATTGCAGCATCGGCCATTCTTGCCATATTGCTTGCCACATTTACAGGGGCATTTAGCGCCGGCATTGCAGCTAGAAAAATCAGCAAAATCGATACAGGCACAATACTTAGAAGCGGAGAATAAAAATGCTAGTTCGAGCAGAAAATATAAAAAAAGATTTTATAAGAAAAAGTAAAACTACTAATATTTTTACAGCAGTTCACAATTGTGATTTCACTTTAAATCAAGGAGAGCTAACAGTCATAAGAGGTCGCTCCGGTGGTGGAAAAAGTACTATGCTAAATATGCTTGCAGGTATTTTGTCACCTACCGAGGGCAAGGTTTATTACGATGATATGGATATATACGCTATGAATGATGAGGCTTTATCCAAATTCAGAAATGATAATATAGGATATGTACCTCAGGGCAAAAGCGCTATAAGTTCCATGACTGTGCGAGAGAATATATTACTTCCTGAAATCTTGTATGGCACGTCCGATGATGACAGGGCTACAGAGCTTATGGAGCATTTTGACATTCTTCATTTGGAAAATGCTATGCCGGAGGAATTGTCCGGCGGAGAGCTTAGGCGTATGGCAATCGCAAGAGCCCTTATCAGGAAGCCGGTGGTGTTATTTGCAGATGAGCCTACGGGAGATTTGGATGATGAAAATACCATTATTGTTTTTGAGGCATTAAGAGATGCGGCAAAGGAAGGCACTGCTGTTTTGATGATTACGCACGAAGGTGAAGCAGAGGATTATGCTGATAGAGTGTACCGTATGGATGCGGGGGTATTGAGTGAGCAGGGTAGATGATACATATATTAATATAATAGGAGCAGGGTTGGCAGGCCTTTCGGCTGCCATTACCTTAGCGAAAAAAGGCTGCCATGTGCGGCTTTTTTCAGTGCAGCCTTCAGAGCGGGCCCAGTCAAATCTGGCTGAGGGTGGAATAAACGGAGCGCTGGATGTTATGGGAGAAAATGACAGTGTAGAAGAACATTTTAATGATACCATGAAGGGCGGTTGTTATCTGGCAAGCCCTAAAATGGTAAAAAACCTTACAGAGGCAGCGCCGGAAATTATTATGGATATGGAAAAACTTGGAGTACCTTTTCATAGGGAAGAGGGGCACATTATCCAGAGAAATTTCGGTGGTCAGAAAAAGAAGCGAACCGCCTATGCAAAAAGTAGTACAGGAAAAATGCTGACTGTCGCACTCATTAGCGAAGCCAGAAAATATGAGGCCTTAGGCCATATAGACAGGTACAGCCACCATAGATTTGAAAAGCTTGTTTTAAACAAAGAAAATAATACATGCCTTGGAGTACAGATTATTGATACCTATACACACATCCATTCACTTTATTTCGGAAATACGATAATTGCAGCAGGTGGATTAAACGGATTTTTCAGAGGATTGACCACAGGAACTACAGCAAATACCGGCACCCTGCAGGCTGTGCTGTTTTCTCAAGGGGTGGAAATGGCAAATCTTGAATTCATCCAATATCATCCCACCACTGTAAGGATAACGGAAAAAAGAATGCTTATTTCTGAGGCGGCAAGGGGCGAGGGCGGCAGGTTGTTTTGTCTGGCAGATGACGGCTCAAGAAGCTATTTCATGGAAGAAAAATATGGCGATAGAGGAAATCTGATGCCAAGAGATGTAATTTCAAAAGAAATGGCTATGCTAAAAGGTCCGGCTTATTTGGATTTGACAAATTTATCAAATGATACATGGAAAAATAAGCTTTCAGATATGCGAGAGGAAATCATCCATTATTTGGCATTAGATCCCATGGAGGATGCCATACCTGTCTCACCGGGAATCCATTATTTCATGGGTGGGATTTTGGTTGATGAAAATCAATGCACAAATATCAAAGGCTTGTATGCAGCGGGGGAATGTGCATGTGCATATCACGGGGCAAACAGACTTGGGGGCAATTCTTTGTTAGGTGCGATTTTCGGTGGCAGGAAGAGTGCACAGGCAATCATTGATTCTAAGGAAACATTTGATGTTAGTGGAGCTGAAGATGATTATGCAGAAGGCCACATTGATTTTGTCTGCGCAAGGGAAGATGAAAAGGATATAGAAGCTAAGATGCAACTTGTTTTGCAGGAAAGTCTTGGGATAATCAGGGATGAGAATTCATTATCAGAGGCAATAGATGATATAAATGAATTAATATCTGATGAACTTTCTGAGGAAATGATGGTCAGACTTCAGTTTTCAAAGGCTATGCTGATATGCGCTCTTGAAAGAAGAGAATCAAGAGGGGCGCAGGTAAGGCTTGATTATCCTGAAACATCAGAAGAATATAAAAAAACCACAGTTGCCGGCTGCCAAAATAAAAATATTATAATTACATTTAGGGAGTTAGATGATTAGTAATATTTTAGGAGTAATTTTTTATGATAATTACGCTACATGTTAAGCGGCAAAAACTAAATAGTACTGAAGTATATTGGCAGGATTATGATATAAAAACGGAGGATGAATCTGCCACTGTGGCCACTGCTTTGCTGCAGACTGATGTGGTGTGGTCTCATAGCTGTCTTCAAAAGAAATGCGGAGCTTGTGCCATGGTGATAAATGGCAGGCCGGCTCTTGCCTGTGATACCGGATTGCTTCAGTTCAAAAAGCATATTGTAACAGTAGAACCCCTTAGAAAATTTCCTGTAATAGAAGATTTGCTGGTGGACAGAAGCAGCATCGCAGATAGGCTGAAAAAGAGCAAAGTGTGGTTTGAGTCTGAGGCAAATACTTGCAATGAAGATACTGCTTTTGAGGCAGGCAAATGCCTGCAGTGTGGCCTGTGTCTTGAGGTATGTCCTAATTTTTATAACGAAGGGGAATATGGAGGCATGGCCCTTATGTCCGGGATGACTCAGATTATGTCGAAGGCGCACGGAGATCAGCGTAAGGGTTTGAGGCAGGACTATAAAGCAAATGTGTATAATGGCTGTGGCAAATCACTGGCCTGTCGTGATATATGTCCCGCAGGTATAGATATGGAAAAGCTGCTTATCAAAAACAATGGAGCAGCCCTTTGGAACAGGTGGTAAATGGATTTTAAAGGACGGTACACCAGAACATAGAAAATTTAAAAAATTTTTCATTGCATCATTGAAAAATATTCTCAATGGTGCTAAATTTATATAGCATCATTAGATATTGCTAACTAATAATAGATTTGTATAATTCTAGTTTTGCATAACTAAATTCTGAAAATTCAGACAATTAAGGCGAAAGGAAATACGTGTATGATGCCTTTGGTAGTAGCGCCGACAGGCGTAGAACATATGGTAAAAAGAGTGGGCGGTTCTGAGGAGACCAAGCGCCACCTGCAGGAACTGGGTTTTGTTTCGGGAGCCTATGTGACTGTGGTCAATGAAATCGGAGGTAATCTGATTGTCAATATTAAGGAGTCAAGAGTAGCTGTTGATAAGCAGTTGGCTCAAAAAATAATGGTTTAGATTATTGTTTTTCATCAGAAAAACAATAATCGTAACTACCAAGAAATTGTTTTAAAACAATTTCTTGTCTGGCGAAGCCAGATTTCTGCGGATGTTT
>FLNY01004298.1_pt1 | contig 60069 bp, 46 predicted proteins | sample 1140381 | NCBI WGS metagenome assembly FLNY01 (sample SAMEA3878172, study PRJEB12797) | bioreactor metagenome | biome: Moose rumen | place: Sweden | collected 2011-10
GCGTTGTTTGGACGGCGGTTCGAGTCCGCCCATCTCCACGCGGAGCGGTGCAGGGGCAAAGATTAAATTCAAAAAAATTTGCAGGATAGATTTTTTGAAGTATCTTTGCAGCCGCTTTCGGGAGCGTAGCTCAGCTGGTTTAGAGCACCTGCCTTACAAGCAGGGGGTCGGCGGTTCGAATCCGTCCGCTCCCACCGAAAAGAGGACGGTTTTTCCGCCCTCTTTTCCGTTTGTCCATGCAAATATCCCGAATCAGTCCGCCGTGGCCTGCGGGCCCTGCGGCTTCGGGGTGATTTTCCTGAAACGCAGCTTGATGACGCCCCAGAAGGCTTCCCCGAAAATGCCGCTGCTCATTTTTGACGTGCCTTCCTTGCGGTTGACGAAGATCACGGGCACCTCGGAGAGCTTGAAGCCGAGTTTCAAGGCGGAATATTTCATTTCTATCTGGAAGCCGTAACCCTTCATCTCCACCTTGTCGAAATCGATGGCGGCCAGCACCTTGCGGCTGTAGCATACGAAACCGGCGGTGGAATCGTATATTTTGATGCGCAGCATCCGGCGCACATAGGCCGAGGCGAAATAGCTCATGAGTATGCGGCCGATGGGCCAGTTCACCACGCTCACGCCGTCCTTGTAGCGGGAGCCGACGGAGAAATCGGCGCCGTCCGCACAGGCCTGGTAAAGGCGCGGCAGGTCCGACGGGGAATGGGAGAAATCCGCATCCATTTCGAACACGTAATCGAAATCCCTCTCCAAAGCCCACTGGAAACCGGTAATATACGCCGTGCCGAGGCCCTGCTTGCCGGACCTTTCGATGAGATGGAGCCTCTCCGGAAATTCCTTCATGAGGGCCTTGACCACGCCTGCAGTGCCGTCGGGAGAACCGTCGTCGATGATGAGGATGCTGTAGCTCCCTTCAAGCGCGAAAACGGCACGGATAATCTTTTCGGCGTTCTCTATCTCGTTGTATGTCGGAATTATAACCAGTTTCTTGTCCATATCGGGACGAAATTATGAAAAATTTTTAAATTTGTAGTATGAACAGGGTAAAAATCTTCAGGCTTTCCTCCTTCAGCACATCTGAAATCAAGAAAACGGCCGATGCGGCCGACACCGACTACTCCCTTCTCTACACCCGCCCCTCTACCCTGAGCTTCGTCCAGCAGGGGCTGGAAAGGATGGTGCAGGTAGCCGACGACACGCTCGCCGCCATGGTATATACCGACCACTTCAACGGCACGCAGCCAGCTCCCGTGATAGACTGCCAGAAGGGCGCGCTCCGCGACGACTTCGACTTCGGGGGCGTGCAGCTGTACCGCACTTCGGCCCTCAAAACGGCCGCGGCGATGATGGACCGGGACTACCGCTTCGCCGGCCTGTACGACCTGCGCCTGCGCGTTTCCAGGATAGGAAAGCTCGTGCACATCAACGAGTTCCTCTATTACGAGACCGACGACGACACCCGCGCGAGCGGCGAAAAGCTTTTCGATTACGTGAACCCGCGCAACCGCGAAGTGCAGGTGGAGATGGAAGAGGCCTGCACCGCGCACCTGAAGGCCATAGGCGCATGGCTCGCCCCGGAATTCAGGGACGTGGACCTCTCGCAGGGAGAGTTCGCCCATGAAGCCTCGGTGGTAATTCCCTGCCGCAACAGGGCCGGCACCATAGGCGACGCCATAAAGAGCGCCCTTTCCCAGAAAACCACTTTCCCCTACAACGTGATAGTGGTCGATGACAACTCCACCGACGGCACCGTGGACGTCATAAAATCCTTCCTGGGCGATCCCCGGCTCATTTACATCGCCCAGGACGCGCTCTGGCACGGCATAGGAGGGAACTGGAACGCCGCAATACACCATCCCTCCTGCGGCAGGTTCGCACTCCAGCTGGACAGCGACGACGTCTATTCCTCCGAAAACACGGTGCAGCGCTTCGTGGAAGCCTTCCGGGAGCAGAATTGCGCGATGGTGGTGGGCACTTACGAAATCACCGACATAGCCCTCAACCCCCTTCCCCCGGGAAAGATAGACCACCGCGAATGGACTCCCGACAACGGCCGCAACAACGCCCTCAGGATAAACGGACTGGGCGCCCCGCGGGGTTTCTGGACTCCCCTGCTGCGGCAAATCAACTTTCCGGTCACCAAATACGGGGAGGACTATGCAGTGGGGCTGCGCATCTCCCGTGAATACCGCATAGGGCGCATCTACGACACGATGTATTACTGCCGGCGCTGGGGCGGCAACTCCGACTCCGCCCTCAGCACGGAGCAGACCAACGCGAACAATCTGTACAAGGACCGCCTCCGCACCTGGGAGCTGGAAGCCAGAATCAAACTCAACGCACTCAAGGAAAATGAACGCTAAATCCGCAGCCCTGGCCGTCACGGCCATCTCCCTGGCACTCACCCTCTCCGCGCAACAACGTTCCCAAACGGCGCTGAGGGACGGATGGGAATTCCGCAGGGAAGCCTCTCCCGCATGGGAGAAAGTATCCATTCCACACGACTGGGCCATAACGGGCCCCTTCGACAGGTCGAACGACCTGCAGATCGTAGCGATAACCCAGAACGGCGAGACGCTGCCCAGCGAGAAGACGGCCCGCAGCGGCGGTCTTCCATGGGCCGGCAAAGGCCATTACCGCCGCACGATCGACATTCCCCCGGGCAAGCATGCAGTGCTGCTTTTCGACGGAGCCATGAGCCGCGCCAGAGTGTCGCTTAACGGGCAGGAACTCGCGTACTGGCCATACGGCTACAACTCCTTCCAGGTGGACCTCTCCCCCGCCGCCAGGGCCGGGGAGAACCTGCTGGAAGTGGATCTGGACAACCTCGAGCAGAGCTCCCGCTGGTATCCCGGAGCAGGGCTGTACAGGAACGTGCACCTCATCCTCACCGGGGAAACATACATCCCTGTCTGGGGAACATTCATAACCACTCCATCCATCGAAGAAGGGCAGGCCACCGTTTCCGTCGAAACCAGGGTGTGCGGCCCCCTGGAGGGCGTCACCGTATGCACCGGCATCTACGACGCTTCCGGGAACCTGGTCGCCTCGGGCGGAGAAACCCCGGCCGGGGAATGCGTCCTGCAGGAGATTATCCTCCCGTTCCCGCAGCTCTGGAGCCCCGAAGAGCCCAACCTGTACCGCGCCGAAACCGTGCTTAAAAAGGACGGCGTCACAATAGACAGCTATCCGACATGCTTCGGAGTCAGGAGCGTCAGCATCACCGCCGGGGGCGGATTCCAGCTCAACGGGAAGCGCAGGCAGATTCAGGGGGTGTGCCTCCACCACGACCTGGGGCCGCTCGGAGCCGCCGTGAACAAAAGCGCCATACGCCACCAGCTCGCCCTTCTGAAGGACATGGGCTGCGACGCCATACGCACCAGCCACAACATGCCAGCCCCGGAGCTTGTGGAGCTGTGCAATGAAATGGGATTCATGATGATGATCGAGCCCTTCGACGAATGGGACGTCGCCAAATGCGACAACGGATATCACCTTTATTTTGACGAGTGGGCGGAGAAGGACATGACCAACATGCTCCTGCACTACCGCAACGACCCGTGCGTGGTGATGTGGAGCATAGGCAACGAGGTTCCTTCCCAGAGCGCCCCCGGAGGCATTGCCACCGCCACCTTCCTCCAGGACATATGCCACCGCCTGGACCCCACGCGCATGGTCACCTGCGGCATGGACCAGGTGTGGTCGGTCAACCGCAACGGTTTCGCCGCGGCGATCGACGTGCCCGGCTACAACTACCGCACCTTCATGTTCCTGGAGGGCTACCGTATGCTCCCGCAGGGATTCATACTCGGAAGCGAGACCGCATCCACCGTAAGCTCGAGGGGCGTCTATCATTTCCCCGCGGAAAAGACTTTCAGCAAAGTCACGGAAGACTTGCAGAGCAGTTCCTACGACCGGGACGCCGCCGTCTGGAGCAACATCCCCGACATAGACTTCGCCCTTGCGGACGACTATCCCTGGTACCTCGGACAGTTCGTCTGGACCGGCTTCGACTACCTTGGGGAACCACATCCCTACGACACGGACGCATGGCCCAGCCACTCCAGCTACTTCGGCATAATAGACCTCGCATCCCTCCCGAAAGACCGCTTCTACCTTTACAGGAGCGTTTGGAACCGGCAGTCCCCCACCCTGCACATTGTGCCGCACTGGACCTGGCCGGGAAGGGAAGGGCAGGTGACGCCCGTCTATGTCTATACCTCATATCCCTCCGCCGAACTCTTCATCAACGGGGTATCCCGGGGGAAACGGAGCAAGCTGACGGACTGCCCGCCCACGAAAGGGCTTCAGGACGAGGACGTCGAAGCACGTTACCGTCTCATGTGGACGGACGTCGTTTACGAGCCCGGGGAACTCACCGTGGTAGCCTATGACTCCGACGGCAACGAAGCCGCCAGGCAGACGGCAAGGACGGCCGGAAAGCCCGCCAGACTGGCAGTCTGCAGGGCGGAACCTTCCTGCCCGTCCACGAAGGACGGCCTCCCGCATAAGCCGGACGCAGGCGCGCAGCAGGGAGCCTCCACCGCCGGAGCCACTCTTGAATATCTCACCGTTTACGTCACCGACGCCGACGGCAACCCGGTGCCCGGTGCCGACATGCTCGTGAAGGTGAAAGTCCGCGGCAAAGGCTGGCGCTTCAAGGCCGTCGCCAACGGAGACCCCACCTGCCTCGAACCCTTCCAGCAGCCCCGGATGCATCTGTTCAGCGGAAAACTCACGGTAATAACCGAATCCACCGGCAAAGGCGGAAACGGAACCGTCATACTGAAATCCAAGGGGCTGAAACGCGCCCGTATCCGCCTCCAGTAACACCTAAAAAAACAACCTGCTGCGGAAGCGACCATTTACCCGGAATAGGGTCGCGAAGCGATTGGGAGCTCCAGCCAGCGGGAGCTACCGATAATTAGCGGACAAGCCGAAGCGCAATACGGCCGCGTTCCGCGTCCACGTCCAACACACACACCCTCACCCTCTGATGCAACTTCAGCACCCTCGACGGGTCCCCCTTCCCCTTCTGCCCCAGCTGCGAGACATGAATGAGGCCGTTTTCATGCAGGCCTATGTCCACGAACGCGCCGAACGCGGTAATGTTCGTAACGATGCCGGGCAGTTCCATGCCCGGCCGGAGGTCGTCCATCGCATGAATGTCTTCCGCGAACGAGAACTCCGCCGCGGCCTCCCGCGGGTCCAGGCCCGGTTTGGCCAGCTCCCGGAGGATGTCGTTCACCGTGGGAAGCCCCACTCCCTCGGCCGACGGGGAACTCTTGAGCCCCACGTAGCGAGAAGCGTCGATACGGGAGCACAGTTCCCCGTTGCCGACAAGCTCCCCGACCGAAACCCCCAGGTCCTCCGCCATCCTGTCCACCACGAAATAGCTTTCAGGATGCACTGACGAATCGTCGAGCGGATTCTCCGCCCCCTTGACGCGCAGGAAACCGGCGCACTGTTCGTACGCCTTGGGCCCCAGGCGGGGCACCTTGAGCAGGGATGCGCGGGAAGTGAACCCCTTGCACGACGTCCTGTAATCCACGATGGCCTTGGCCAGCGACGGCCCTATCCCCGCCACATAGCGGAGCAGGTAGGGGGATGCGGTGTTGAGATTCACCCCGACCGCATTCACGCAAGCCTCCACCGTATTGTCCAGCGTTTCCCTGAGCAGTCCCTGGTCCACATCGTGCTGGTACTGCCCGACGCCCAGGTTCTTCGGATCTATCTTCACGAGTTCCGCCAGCGGGTCCATGAGCCGGCGGCCGATGGAAACGGCGCCGCGCACCGTCACGTCCTCGTCCGGGAATTCCTCCCTCGCCACCTCGGAGGCGGAATAAATCGACGCGCCGTCCTCGGAAACCGTCCAGACCTTGCAGCCCTCGGGGAGTTCCAGCTTCCCCAGGAATTCTACCGTCTCGCGCGAAGCCGTGCCGTTGCCCACGGCTATGGCCTGCACTCCGTACCGGTCCAGCATGTCCTGCACCGCCAGCAGGGCCTTCACCTTTTCGCTGCGGGGCGGATGCGGATAGATTATGCTGTGGCAGAGCAGGTTGCCGCCGCTGTCGAGGACTGCTATCTTGCAACCGTTGCGGAAACCAGGATCCACCGCCATCGTACACTTCTGCCCAAGCGGGGGGCTGAGCAGCAACTGCCTGAGATTCTCCCCGAAAACGGCCACGCTCTCCCTGTCGGCGCGCGCCTTCGCCTCCTTAATGACCTCGCCCGAAATGGAAGGCTCCAGCAGCCTGCTGAAAGCGTCCTCCGCCGCCCGTTTCACCTGCGGCGCGCAGGCTCCGGACGGGAAGCCGTTCTCCTTGCAGAAATCGTAATACACCTTCGCGGAGCACTTTTCCGCGTCGGTATCAAGCCCGACATTCAGGAAGCCCTCGTTCCGGGCGCGCAGAATCGCAAGCAGGTTGTGGGCCCGGATGTGCGCGAGCGGCATGCTGTAATTGAAATACGAACGGTACTTCGCCGCTTCGGGATTGTCCAGGGCGGACTTCGTCGCGCGGGACTGCAGCCTGCGCTGCCGGAAACCGGCACGCTGGTTCTCGCGCACCACGGCAGTTTCGGACACGCGCTCGGCAATGATGTCCCGGGCTCCGGCGAGAGCGTCCTCCGGCGTGGGCACGCCATCCCCGAGGAAGGACTTCGCGGCCTTGAGAGGGTCCGCCGTGCGCCTGTCCATGAGGGCGTCCGCCAAAGGTTCCAGCCCGAGCTCCTTCGCGGCGGTCGCACGCGTCCTGCGCTTGGGCTTCCAGGGCAGGTACAGGTCTTCCAGTTCAGTGGAAGACACGCACGCCTCTATGCGCTGCCGGAGCTCCGGCGCAAGAGCGCCGGCCTCCCCTATCACCTTGAGTATCGTAGCCTTGCGGGTTTCCATCTCGTCGAAGACATCCACCCAGTGCCGCACCTCCGCGACGGTGGCGTCATCCATCCCCCCGGTCTTCTCCTTGCGGTAGCGGGAAATGAACGGGATGGTATCCCCTTCAGCGAACATGTCCGCACAGTTTTCCACCTGCCACGGCTTTAGCTGCAAAAGCGCGGCGATATGATTTATGTATATCTCCTTCATCATCGGTATCGTCAGTCTTCGGCGGAAATCTGCTTGAGTTCCTGCCTGTATGCGGTGAGAATGCGGGAGCGGGATATGCATCCCACGTATTTGCCGGAAGAGTCCAGCACCGGAAGGCGCCACGCGCGGCAACGGTCGAACTTGCGCATGACACTCTCCATCTTCTCGTCCTCGTGCACAATTTCCTGCGGTATCGTCATCAGCCTCCTCAGGGGCATCCTGCCCGCTTTGGGATCCACCAGGTATTTGCGTATCTCGTCCATCTCCAGCAGACCTGCCAGATGTCCGTCCTTTTCCAGCACGGGGAAGACCTGCACGTTGCTGCCTATGATGACGGGCATCACGTCGGACAGCTTCTGCTCAAGGTACAGATGCGGGTATTTGTCGGAAACGATGTCCTTCAGGTTCATGAGGGTGAGCACCGCCTGGTCGCTGTCGTGGGTGAGCAGGTCCCCGCTCTGGGCTATACGTTTGGTATAGATGGAATACTTCTCCCATATGCGGGTGGTGCCGAAGGATACCGCCGAGCAGAGTATCAGCGGCAGCAGGAGTTCGTACCCGCCGGTAATCTCCGCTATGAGGAAGATGGCGGTCATGGGGGCCTGCATCACCCCAGCCATCAGGCCCGCCATGCCCACGAGCACGAAATTCTGCTCGGGAAGCGCAATGCCTGCCAGGGTGAGCGAACGCACCGCGACGAAGCCGGTCAGGGCGCCCACGAAAAGCGTGGGGCCGAACGTTCCGCCGACACCTCCGCCCGAATTGGTGAGCGTCATGCTAACGACCTTCACCAGCAATACCAGGAGCACGAACAACGGCACTCCCCAGCTGACATTCAGCATCCCCAGTACGGGAGACTCCCCGTCGAAATCCCAAACGCTGCCCGTGAGAAGTTTTCCCAGGAAATTGTATCCTTCGCCGAACAGCGGCGGAAAGAGGAAAATGCAGATGCCGAGCCCTACGGAACAAATCAGCCATTTCACCCAGGGATTCTCCAGACGCGAGAACTTGTCCTCCAGCCAGAGGGTAAGCCTCGTGAAATACAGGGAGCAGAAACCGCAAAGCACCCCGAGCACGAGATAATACGGCATGTTGCCCATGTAGAACGGCGCAATCGTGCATTTGAACGGGGTGTCCGGGCCTATGAGCAGATAAGAAATCACCGTGGCGGTAAGGCTGCTCAGCAGAAGCGGCATCATGCTGCCCATGCTCACGTTGAAAAGGAGTATCTCCATGGTGAACAGGATACCGGCGAGGGGGGCTTTGAATACGCCCGCTATGGCTCCGGCAGCGCCGCATCCCACAAGAATGGTCACTCCCCTGTAAGGCAGCTTGAAAGCCTGCCCGATGTTGCTGCCAATGGCGGCGCCGGCATACACGAGGGGCGCCTCGGCACCCACCGACCCGCCGAATCCTATGGTAAACGCGGAAGTGGCGATCGAAGACCACATGTTGTGCGGCCTGATGCGGGATTCCTGCCTGGAAACGGCGAGCAGGACCTTGGTCACGCCGTGGCCGATATTGTCCCTGACGACATATTTTACGAGCAGCATGGAGACCAGCATGCCCACCGAGGGGAAAAGAAGCGCCCCCCAGCTGAAGCCGCCCTTGTTTACGACAGGCAATATGAGACTCTGGATGAGGTCTATGCCCTTTTCGAGGACCACTACGGCCAAACCGGAACCGAGCCCCACAAGGAGGCTCAGCACAAGCAGTTTGGTACTGTCAGATATTCTCCTGCCGGCCATTACTACTCGTCGGAATCGTCCTCGGAGCCGTACTGCGCGATATTGTCATCGGGAAGAGTGTCGTTGTCGGGCTCGCCGTCCGGACCCGTCCCGGCGACCTGCTGGTCTTCAGCTTCTTCCTCCCCTTCCAGCCAGCGCTCTATGTCCTCGGCGTCGTCGGTCTTGATTTTTATCTTTACAAGATAGATGGCATCGGGGATTTCGACAGTGACGGCATAGAAGCAGCTCCCGTCCGGCTTCGGATACTTTATGAGGTCGCCAAGATAATCCTGGAAACCCTTGGGATATTTCTCTTCGAATGCCGCCTTCAACTCCGGCGACATGTTCTCATAGCTTATTACATGCCTCTTCTTTACACTGTCCGATGCCATATGTTCAAGGTTAAATTTCGGGTGCAATTATAAGCCAAATTTTCAATATTGCAAAGAAAAAGAAGAAAAATCACATCCTGTCCGGCATGCCGATGCCAAGAATCCCCATGCCTGCGCCGAGTACCTGCGAGACGCAGCGGGCCAGAACGAGGCGCATTCCGCGCACGGCGGCATCCTCCTCCCTGAGTATCCCGGTGTCGTGGTAATACTGGTTGAATTCCTTGGCAAGGTCGTAGCAGTAATTGGCTACGAGGGCGGGAGAAAGGGCGTCCGACGCTTCCTTCACTTTCCGGGGATACGAGGAGAGTATCTGCACGAGACGAACCTCCTTCGGCTGGAGTTCCATGCCGAGGCCGGCGAAATCCGTAGGAAGCGTCCCTTCCGGCACCGCATCCGCACCGGAGGCGGCCTTTCTCAGGATACTGCGTATCCTCGCATAAGTATATTGGATGAACGGCCCGGTATTCCCGTTGAAATCTATGCTTTCCTTGGGATTGAAAAGCATCTTCTTCTTCGGATCCACCTTCAGTATGAAATACTTGAGCGCTCCCAAACCTATCGTGGAATAAAGCTCTTCCTTCTCCTTTTCGGGCACGTCGTCCAGTTTCCCGCTCTCCTCGGAGACGCCCTTCGCCTCCTCTTTCATGCTGGCGATGAGGTCGTCCGCATCCACCACGGTGCCTTCACGGCTCTTCATCTTGCCGTCCGGGAGTTCCACCATGCCGTATGAAAGGTGGTATATCTGGTCCGCCCAGGGGAAACCGAGCTTCCCGAGCACCAGCTTGAGCACCTGGAAATGGTAGTTCTGCTCATCTCCCACCACGTATATGTGGGAATCGAGGGAGTTCTCGGCAAAGCGCCGCTCCGCGGTCCCGAGGTCCTGTGTCATATATACGGACGTGCCGTCCGAACGGAGCAGGAGCTTGCGGTCCAGCCCATCGGAAGTAAGGTCGCACCATACGGAACCGTCCGGGTCCTTCACGAAGACGCCCATGTCCAGGCCGCGCTGCACCAGGCTCTTGCCGAGCAGGTAGGTGTCGTGTTCGTAGTAAACCTGGTCGAAGCTGATTCCGAGCGCGGCGTAAGTCTCGTCGAAGCCTTTGAAAACCCATCCGTTCATCATTTCCCAGAGCCGGCGCACTTCGGCGTCCCCCTCTTCCCACTTCACCAGCATCTCGTGCACGGCCTTCATGCAGGGGGCCTCCTTCCTGGCTTCCTCTTCGGACATTCCTCCTTCCACGAGGGCGGAAACCTGCTGCTTGAACATCTTGTCGAAGGCCACGTAGCAGTCTCCCACGAAATGGTCCCCCTTCATGCCGGTGCTTTCAGGAGTGGCGCCGCCGAAAAGCTGCTGCCAGGCATACATGCTCTTGCAGATATGGACGCCGCGGTCATTGACCAGCGTGCACTTTATGACCTTGTTGCCGGCGGCCGCGAGCAGCCTGCTCACGCTGTCCCCCAGCAGATTGTTGCGTATGTGCCCCAGATGCAGCGGCTTGTTGGTGTTGGGCGAGGAAAACTCCACCATTACGGTCTTCCCTGTCGGTGGAAGCTGCCCGAATCCGGGAGCGGAAGCAATCTGGCTGAAGCTCTCCAGCCAGTAGAGCCTGCTCAGGCTGAGGTTAAGGAATCCCTTGACGCTGTTGAACGCGGAAATCTCCGGGAGATTTGCGACGAACCACTCGCCGAGGGCGGTTCCCGTGGCGTCCGGCGAGCTGTGGCTGATGCGCAGCAGGGGGAAGACCACGAGCGTGTAGTCTCCTTCGAATTCTTTCCTGGTAACCTGCACCTGCAGCGAAGCCGCGGGCACTTCCTGTCCGTACAATGCCTTGACGGCCTCTGAGGCCTTCGCGGCGATGAATTCTTCCGGGGTCATTATCCCAGATACGATTTTAGCAGTTTGCTTGCCGACGGCTTCTTGAGCTTGCGTATGGCCTTCTCCTTGATTTGGCGTACGCGTTCGCGGGTGAGGTCCAGCCTCTCGCCTATTTCCTCGAGCGTCATCTCCTGGCAGCCGATTCCGAAGAAGCTCTTGATAATTTCGCGCTCGCGGGGGGTGAGTATCTGCAGGGCCCGTTCTATCTCGATGCTGAGGCTCTCGTTGGTGAGCCCCTTGTCCGCCATCGGACTGTCTTCATTCGGGAGCACGTCCAGCAGGGAATTGTCCTCCCCTTCGACGAACGGGGCGTCCACGCTGACGTGGCGTCCGCTCACGCGCATGGTGTCCGCGATCTTGTCCTCCGGGATGTCTATCATCTCGGAGAGCTCCTCGGTGCTCGGCTGCCGTTCATGCTCCTGCTCGAACTTGCCGAGGGCCTTGTTTATCTTGTTCAGCGACCCCACCTGATTGAGCGGCAGACGGACTATGCGGCTCTGCTCGGCGAGCGCCTGGAGTATGCTCTGGCGAATCCACCACACGGCGTAGGAGATGAACTTGAAGCCGCGGGTCTCGTCGAATTTCTCGGCCGCCTTGATAAGTCCCAGGTTGCCCTCGTTTATGAGGTCCGGCAGGCTGAGGCCCTGGTTCTGGTACTGTTTGGCGACGGACACCACGAAACGCAGGTTGGCCCTGGTGAGTTTCTCCAGGGCCGCCTGATCTCCTTTACGGATGCGCTGTGCGAGTTCTACTTCTTCTTCAGGACTCACCAACTCTTCGCGGCCTATCTCCTGGAGATATTTGTCCAGCGAGGCGCTCTCGCGGTTGGTGATGCTTTTTGTAATCTTTAACTGACGCATTTATCATTCATCTTTCGCGAAGCCGAAGACGCCTTTCCTTCCGGTAGCGGTAACACCCTCGATGTAAACATTGCGCCTGCTTTTCTTCGCTATTTCTACAACTTCCTGAGGTGTACCCACGGCCTGGTCGTTCACGTAGATGATGATGAATCCGTCGGACGCTCCGGCCTCGGCGAGCTTGCCGCTTCCGGCGCTCACTATCTCGACGCCCTTCTTGAGACCGAGCGCAGCGAGCTTCTGCTCATCCGCGGCAGCGATCTTGCCTCCGTAGAAGGCGGTGGAGCCGTCGGACTGCACGGTGCCTGTGGCCTCGGTCGTACCCTGGAATTCAACGGGCAGATCCATCGTCTTGCCGTTCCTTACTACCTGCAGAACGGCCTTGTCGCCCGGATGGAAATCGTTCACCTTGGCCTGCAGGTCCGAAGGAGAAGAGATCTTGGTGTTGTCCACCTTGACCAGGATGTCCCCTTCCTTGACGCCGGCCTTGTCCGCGGCTCCACCCTTGGTAACCTCAACAATATATACGCCCTGAAGAGAAGAAAGTTTCAATTCTTCGGAGATTTTTTGGGTTATCGGGCTCATGCTCACGCCAAGTTTCGCACGCTTCACGCTGCCGAAGTCAATGAGGTCGCCAACCACCTTCTTTACTATGTTGGACGGAACGGCAAAGGAGTACCCGCTGTAAGCTCCTGTCTGTGAAACGATTGCGGTATTTATGCCCACCAGTTCGCCCTTCTTGTTCACAAGGGCTCCGCCGGAGTTGCCCGGGTTGACGGCGGCATCGGTCTGGATGAAACTCTCTATCTTGAATTCCTTGGAGTTGGTGGGCATGCTGCGCCCCTTCGCGGAAACGATGCCAGCGGTGATGGTTCCCTTGAGCTGCTCGCCCAGGGGGGAGCCGATGGCGAGCACCCATTCCCCGAGACGGAGTTCGTCGCTGTCGGCGAACGGCACGATGGGGAGCCCCTCCGCATCTATCTTGATGAGGGCCACATCCGTAACGGGATCGGTCCCGATGACTTTTGCCTCATAACTCTTGTTGTTGTTGAGGGTGACCTCTATTTTGGTGGCGCCGTGCACCACATGGTTGTTCGTGACTATGTATCCGTCCGGACGTATGATCACACCCGAACCGCTTCCCTGCTGTTCATAATCCTGGCTTTCCGGAAGACCGAAGAAATAACGGAACATGGGGGGAAGGTCTTCGTAGCTCTGGGTGTTCTTGACGGTTACGGCGACGAAAACTACGGCGTCCGCCGCGGACTCGGCGGCGTATGTCAGGTCGGGATAATCAGTCTCTGTCAAATTGACAGTGCGGTACTCCGATCCGTCGATGGAGTAAGTAGTGGTCGGGGCCGCCGTTTCATTCTTGGGTGCAGCCGTCTTGACGACGATACCTGCAGCCAGAACGCTGCAAAGCACTGAAATGATTGCTGTCATAACTTCTTTTTTCATTTTTATTTGCCTTTTTTCGGATTATCTTTCAAAACGCGTGTTAAAAAATCAAAAGATATGCCAAATTTCACCTTAATTTCTTATATTTGCATTCCCCCGGTCCGTCCCGGGCCAGAAGTATTATAAAAACACTACAATATGGAATTCAGTGTATCCAGCGCAGAACTGCTGAAAGGCATGATGGACGTATCAAAGGCCATCCCAGTCAAAACCGCCCTCCCCATCCTGGAGTATTTCCTCTTCGAACTCAGGGGAAACACCCTCAAAATAACCGCATCCGACCAGGAACTTACCCTCCGCACGGAGGTGGAAGTGGACAGCAAGGAAGACGGCAACATAGCCGCGCCCGCAAGCCAGCTCATCGCGCTTTTCAAGGCCCTCCCGGACCAGCCGGTCACAATACGCACCACCGGGGAAGCATCCTTCGAGTGCGTTTGGGGCAACGGCAATTCCTCGCTCCCCTATTTCCCGGCGAACGACTATCCCGAAATCAAGGGCGCTTCGGAAGACGCCACCGTCATCAGTTTCCCGGCGGAATCCCTCGTGGAAGGCATAGCCGGCACGGTTTACGCCACCGCCGACGATGAAATGCGTCCCGCGATGAACGGCATCTACTTCGACTTCTCCACGGAGAGCACCACTCTCGTGGCGTCCGACTCGCACAAGCTCATCTGCTACACCACAGCGGATGCGAAAGCCGGGGAGCCCTCTTCATTCATCCTGCACAAGAAGCCCGCCGCAGTGCTGCGCAGCACCGTCAGCAAGGAAGACGGCGACGTGCAGGTAAAATTCGACTCCTCCACCGTCGAATTCGCCTTCGGCGCCACGCTCATGATCTGCCGCCTCGTGGTGGGCAAATACCCCCGCTACCGCGACGTCATCCCGCAGAACAACAGCAACGTTCTCCGCATCGACAGGGAGCAGCTGCTCAGCACCGTAAAGCGGGTTTCCGTGTTTGCCAACAAGGCCTCCAACCACATCAAGTTCGACCTCAAGGCGGGCCAGCTGGAGCTCACCGCCCAGGATCTTGGCTTCGCCATCGCGGCGTACGAGAAACTCACCTGCGACTATTCCGGGGACGACCTCACCATCGGCTTCAAGTCCTCGTTCCTCACCGACATACTCGCGAACATGAACTGCGAGACCATCGTGCTTAAATTCGCCGATTCCCGCCGCGCCGCACTCATCGTGCCCGCAGAAGAAGAAGCCGCCAGCGAAAAGCTGTGCGGCATCCTCATGCCAATAATGGTTTCCTAAATTCAAGCCATGGAACTGAACCTCAAGAGACCCCTGCTCTTCTTCGACATCGAGAGTACGGGCCTCAGCATTCCGACGGACTCCATCATAGAGCTCAGTTTTGTAAAAGTATTTCCCGAAGAGAGCGCGCCCAGGGTGAAAACCTGGCGCATAAAGCCATGGGATTATGAAAGGAAATGCCAGAAGCACATTTCCGAGGAGGCCTCAAAGGTGAACGGGATAACCGACGACATGCTTGCGGACTGCAAGCGCTTCATCGAAGTCGCGCCGGAAGTCGTGGAATGGCTGAAGGACTCGGACCTCGCCGGCTTCAACGCCGCAAAGTTCGACCTGCCCATGCTTTCCGAAGAAATCGAACGCGTCAGGAAGTACTGCCTGCAGAGGATAGGTTCCTTCGACGCGCCCGAAGTCCACAAGCAGAAGGCCAGGGAGATGCTGGACGCCATGGACATCGACCTGCACGAACCCCTGATGGTGGATGTCCAGAACATCTATCACGCCATGGAACCGAGGAACCTGCGCGCCGCGTACCGATTCTACTGCGGCGGCCGGGATTTCGAGAACGCCCACTCGGCCGAAGCCGACACCATGGCCACCTACGAAGTGCTGAAGGCGCAGCTTGACGCGTACCGGGAACCCGCCCCCTACCGCGAGCAGGTGCTCAAGAACGACATCGCCAGCCTGTCCTCATTCGCGGGCAGGAAATACGTGGACTTCTCCGGCCACCTCATTTACGACGACAGCGGGGAGAAGTCCCCGTCGCACATACTTATCAACTTCGGCAAGCACAAAGGCAAGACAGCCCGCCAGGTCTATGACTCCGAACCCTCGTACTTCGCATGGGTGGACGGTGGCTCCTTCGCGCTTGACACCAAGGCGCAGTTCGCGCGCATCCGAAAGGAAATAGAAGCTGAAAAACGCGGTCCCGCATCCCCGGAGGCCCTGGAAAGCCTCAGGGAAAAATGGGGCCCGCGAAAGTTTTAAAAAACATTCAGCTGCTCCGCATACAACCTTTCGAATACCGGGCGCAGGGCGTCCGGATCCTCAATCATGCGCCGGAGCCGTTCCAGATGGGCGGCATTGGGGCTTTCCGGAATGTAAAGGCGCAGGTATCCCCCGTATCCGTATTTCTCCCTAAGATGCGAAAGGGTACGCACCCAGTGGCCTTCCATATCCAGTTCCGGATAATGGTCGAGACCGTACTGGACGGTGCGGCGGATTATGGTTTCGGAATCTATCACCCTGTCCGCTTCCGCCAGAATGCGTCCATAGATGCTGCGGGGTTCATGCCTTGAGGATGCCCTGTGATCCTCCGCCGCCTGCGCGACGGTTTCCAGCGCGTCTCCGGAGAAGAACGACTGCAGGAAAGCGTCTTCCCTTATTATCCTTCCGCTGACCATGTGATGGGTTTCCCTGCCCTCCACGAGGCCGCAGTCATGGAATGCGGCGGCTGCATATACGATGTTTTCGTCAACGTCATAGCAGCGTGCCAGTTCGAGACTCTGCGCTATCACGGTGCGGACATGGTCTTCCCTGTGCGCCTTGTCGAAAGACGCATACCGCGGGATTATCTCCCGTTCGCAATACTCCTGCAGGCGGCTGTCGGGCATAAAACAAAAAGAGCAAGAGTTGCCTTGCTCTTTTGAGCCACTCATCAGGCTCGAACTGACGACCTGCGCGTTACGAATGCGCTGCTCTACCGACTGAGCTAAAGTGGCATCGGGTTTGCAAAGATAGTAATTATTTCGAATTTTAAGTACCTTTGTACCCGATGAAATTTCTAAGCCTTATTCTTTTCGCAATTCTTGGCATACTGCCCCTGAAGACCGGCGGGACCGACAAGTTCAGCAAATCCGAAGAGCAGGTGTACATATGCCACTACAAATGGGGCATAGTAGATGCCGACGTGGCCAAGGCACATTTCAAGATCAAAGCCAGCGGAAACGGTTACGACACGCACTTATACGGTCATACGGACAAAATATTTGACAAGCTTTTCAAGGTCCGCGAGAATTTCCGCTCCCACTTCGACGCCGCCACCCTCAGGAGCGAAACCTTCTCCCGCGACGCGGAAGAGGGCAAGTACCGCTGTTCGAACGATTTCACGTTCCTCTGGGACAAGGGTTATATTGACGCCAGGGTGTGGAGCATAAAAAAGGGGGACAGGAAATACACTTTCAAGCTGGAGCCCGGGATGACCGACGTATCTACGCTTTTGCCGCTCTTCCGCTGCATCGACATGGAAAAAGTGACGCCAGGCGAACCGATGACGGTGAAAATAGCGATGGACACGGACATTTCAGACTTGATATTCAAATACATCGGGGAAGAAGAAAAAGACATAAAGGGTCTGGGCGTTACGAAAGTCCGCAAGTTCAGCTTGAGCATAACCTCAGGGAACGTTTTCGACACCCGCAATCCCGTCTTGATATATGCCACGCTGAAGGATAACGTGCCGGTGGCTTTTGAAGTTCCCCTGAGAGTCGGCCGTGTGGAAGGCCACATAGAATCATCCACCAAAGTGCTCAAATGATAGAACTCAAAGGAAAGACCGCCCTGGTCACCGGCGCGGGGTCGGGCATAGGCAGAGCCATCGCCATGGAACTTGCGGCGCAAGGCTGCAACCTGGTGCTGTCGGGAAGGAAAATGCCTTCCCTTGAAGAAACCGCCGCCGCATGTCCCGGCGTGAAAACTCTGATAATCCCCGCCGACATGGAAGACTATGCCTCCCTGGCCTCGCTGCACAGTTCCGTGCTTCAGGAGAACGTGAGCATAGACATTTTCGTGCTGAACGCGGGTATTTCCCAGAGGGAAAAAGCCCTGGAAACCGACTTTTCGGTAGATGAGAAGATTCTCCGCACGGACTTTCTGGGCGCTGTATATCTAATCAAGCAGTTCGGCCCGGAAATCAAAGCTTCGCAGCACGTGCAGATAGCCGTGACATCCTCCATCTCCGGCCTGTTCGGCTTCCCCCTGCGGTCCGCCTATTCCGCCGCCAAAAGCGCGCTTGTCGGCTTCTTCGAATCCCTCGACCTGGAATACGCCAACGTGGACGTAACCCTGCTGTTCCCCGGCAGGATCAACACCCGGATCAGCCGCAGCGCCCTCCGGGGAGACGGTTCCGCCCACGGAGCCATGGATGCGGGCCAGGCCGGAGGAATGGACGCTCTCAAATGCGCCAGGATCGCCGTCAAGGCCATAAGGCGGCAAAAGCACCGCAAGCTCATCGGCGGTAAGGAACTCCTGATGGTCCACATCCACAAATGGTGCCTGCCGCTCTACTTCAAACTGTCCGGAAAAATTTCAGCTACATAACCATGAAAGAGAAAAAAATCTGCGGAATCCAACAAGTCGGCATAGGCGTCCCCGACTGCGAAAAAGGCTGGCGCTGGTACCATGACAACTTCGGCTTCGACGTCAAGATAGTGGACGCCGACGGCGTCGCGGAGCGCATGCTTCCATACACCGGCGGCAAACCCCAGCCGCGCCGTTCCATGATAGCGCTCAACGTGCAGGGAGGGGGCGGTTTCGAAATATGGCAGCCCAAGGAACGCGAACTCAACTGGCTTTCCTCCCCCGTGCAACTGGGAGACCTGGGACTGCTCGAAGCCAAGGTGAAATGTCCCGATGCCGGCAAGGCTTTCGAGGCCTTCCGGTCCAGGGGCCTGGACGTCGTCGGCTCCCTGCGCACTTCGCCCTCCGGGCTGAAGTGGTTCAGCGTGCGCGATCCGTGGGGCAATCTCTTCAGGATCGAAGAGGACGGCTACATCTTCTGCAAGCTCGGCCAGCTCACCGGAGGAGCGGGCGGCATGGTGATAGGAGTAAGCGACATGGACAGCTCCTTCGCATTCTACAGCCGGCTCCTCGACTACGACAAGGTCTGCTATGACGGCACCGCGGTCTTCGAAGACCTCGCCGGCCTCCCCGGCGGCGGAAAGGAACTGCGCCGCGTCATACTCGCCCGCAGCAAACCCATCGAAGGGCCGCTCAGTCCCCTGTTCGGCACTTCCTGCCTCGAACTCATCCAGGCAACCGGGGGGCCCGGCAAGAAACTGTACGCTGACCGCTACTGGGGAGATCCCGGTTTCATCCACCTTTGCTTCGACGTACGCAACATGGCCGCCATCAAGGCCGAGGCCGAGGCGCTTGGCCATCCCTTCGTGTGCGACAGCGGCGCGGACTTCGAGATGGGGGACGCCAACGGTCATTTCACATACGTGGAAGACCCGGACGGCACCCTCATAGAATTCGTGGAAACCTTCAAGGTGCCGCTCTCCAAAAGGCCGCCGATAGTGCTTGACCTGACAAAAAAGGACGACAGCAAACCGCTGAAATTCCTCAAGGCGCTCAGGTTCCTCAGGTCCAAATAATTTTTTGAAATTCAAAATTAGTTTCTATATTTGCATAGTTCGAGGACCTAAACCTATCCCGGACAGAAAGTAAAAACACCTTCAGAACCCCTTGCAAATGCCTGGGGTTCATTTATTTTTGCTATATTTAGCCGCATATGAAAAGCTCTCCGGCAAGACTCCTGCTCCTCCTGGGCGCCCTCGCTTCCGCCTGCGCTCCGGCGGCGGTGGAGATTCCCGTGTCATCACTGCAGCTCTCTCCGCGCGAAATCGCCCTGGAACCCGGAGGCACCTTTCAGCTCAAGGCCTACGTATTCCCGTTCGACGCCACATACAGCGATGTCAGCTGGAGTTCATCCGCATCTTATATCGCGGAAGTCTCCCCCGCCGGCGAAGTTACCGCCCTTGCCGCAGGAACGGCAGTCATCACCGCAATGGCGCAGGGCAAAACCGACCGTTGCAACGTCACGGTTACCGCCCCCGGGGCGGAACCCCGGCAGCCCGAGGAACCCGAAGCCCCGGACACCCCCGATGAGCCGGACGAACCGGACAACCCCGACCAGCCGGACACTCCCGACGCCCCCGACGAACCGGACCAGCCTGATACTCCGGACCAGCCGGACACTCCCGACACCCCCGACGAACCGGACCAGCCTGATACTCCGGACCAGCCGGATGAACCTGACCAGCCGGATGAACCCGACGCTCCGGACGAGCCGGATGAACCCGACGACCCTGACGCTCCGGTGAAAGGGAAATACGGCGAGGACCGCACGGCCAGCAAATGGCTCGAGCTTCCGGCCACCACCGCCGGCGACGGCCGTGAATTCTTCACGCACTACATGACCGTCGGCGGCGCAACCGTACGCAACTACTCCTTCGATTTCAGTTTCCAGCACAGAGTGTCGGCATGGGTGGCATATCCCCTCAACAACGGCCTCAGAGGAGGCAATGTGAAGCGTACCGACGCATTCGGCTACGATCCTCTCCTGCCCGCCGGCCTTCAGGGCTATGTGGACGCCGGATACGGAGGAGGCTATGACAGGGGCCACCAGGTCCCTTCCGCCGACCGGCTCTACGACAGGGAATCCAACACCGCGACGTTCTACTCCACGAACATGACTCCTCAGCTGCACGATTTCAACGGAGGGATCTGGGCCGAACTGGAAAACGACGTGCGCACCCTGGCGGGATCTGCCGACACCCTGTACGTCGTGAGCGGATGCGTAACGGGAGACAGGAGCATAACCGACCGCGCGGGGAACAGGATAAGCGTGCCGGAAGCGTATTTCAAGGCCCTGCTCTTCTACAATCCGCACAGCAGCATGGCCAAATATTCCGGTTTCAGCGGGATAGGAATCTACATGAAGCATGACGCGGCCCTGAGCGGAAGCAGCGTCAGCTTTGCCGTGAGCCTGGAAGAGCTTGAAGAAAAGACCGGCCTGAAATTCTTCGTGAACCTGGAGGCCGTCGCAGGTGAAGACACGGCAGAGGCCATAAGGAAACAGAAAGCCTCCTGGCTCCCCTCCTACTGGAGATAGCCGGGGCCATGCGTGAGGGCTCCCGCCGCGGCGCAGGCGCAGCGTATTCCGTCTATTGCCGATGACACGATGCCGCCGGAATAGCCGGCGCCTTCACCGCAGGGATAAAGGCCCGGCATCGAGGCGTACTCCAGCGAATCGGGATCCCTGGGGATGCGCACCGGCGAGGAAGTGCGCGATTCGACGCCAAGCACCAGAGCCGCCCCCGGAAGACAATAATTGTGGATTTTCACGCGCGGGAAGACCTTGCGCAGCCGTTCCGCCACCATGGGCGGCAGCAGCTGATGCAGCGGAGCAGGCACTATTCCCGGATGATAGGTGGTTTCCGGAAGGGTGCGGCTCATGCGCGCGGAGATGAAGTCCTCCAGGCGCTGCGCGGGAGCAGCCAGCGGATTCGACGGATGCGACGCCGCGCTGTACTCGAACATGCTTTTCTCCACGGAATGCTGGAAATCCATCAGACGGAACGCGTCATCACCGGGAATGTCTTCCGGCTGCACCTGCACCACCACTCCGGCATTGGCGAATCGGCCGTTGCGGGAAGAATTTGACATGCCGTTCAGCACCACCGTGCCGCTCTCCGTCGAAGAGGGCACGAGTATGCCGCCGGGACACATGCAGAAGGAGAACACTCCCCTCCCGTCCTGCTGTTCCACGAAGGAATACTCGGCCGCGGGCATGCCGGGCTTCCATTTCCCGTGATACTGGGCGTAGTTTATCCTTTCCTGCGGGTGCTCGACGCGCACTCCGAGGGCGAAACCCTTCGCCTCCAGTTTTCCGCCGGCGCGGGAAAGCATCTCATATATGTCACGCGCCGAATGTCCGGTGGCCAGGATGACGGCCTCTCCGCGGAATTCCTTCCCGGCCGCGGTCTTTACGGCAAAATCGCCGGGACGCCCGCCGACTTCGGTGACCCTGGCCCCGAAATGGTACTCCCCGCCATGCTCCACAACGCACTTGCGTATGTTCTCCACGACTACGGGCAGCCTGTCGGAGCCGATATGCGGGTGAGCGTCCACGAGAATGTCCGCCGGGGCCCCGAAATGCACCAGCTGGTGCAGCACTTCCCTGTTGTCCCCCCTCTTCGAAGAACGGGTGTATAGTTTTCCGTCGGAAAAGGCGCCGGCGCCCCCTTCCCCGTAACAGTAGTTGGAGTCGGGATCAACCACTCCGGTACGGGACAGCGCCGCCATGTCGGCCTTGCGGGCGTGGACGTCCCTGCCGCGTTCCAGCACCACGGGCTTGACGCCGAGGGTGAGCAGTTTGAGCGCGGCGAACATCCCCGCCGGCCCGGCGCCGATGACAAGCACCCTGGGCGAAGCGGACACATCACGGTATTCCGGGAGGCGGTACGGCACGTACTCCCCGTCGGAATACGCCTCGTAACGGTAACGCCATACGGGTTCCTTCCGGGCGTCCAGGCTGCGCTTCACCAGCACCGCCTTGAGATTTCCGGCACTTGCGGAAATCTGTTTTGCCGTGGGTTCGTAGCCCACCGGGACCGTTATTTCGAATTCTTTCATGCTTCAATTACGCCGCTTCCGGCCATTTCATAATCCTGCGGGCCAGTGCCGGCAGGCACGTACCAGACGGCGAACTGTCCGGCGGTAATGCCCCGCTGGGCCTGGTCGAAAAAAATGTACAGGCCGCCGCCGCGTCGAAGCAGCGTGGCGTCCTGCAGGGGCTGGCGGTAGCGTATGCGCACCATGGCGCGCATGCTGCCCCCTTCGGGCAGGGCCGTTTCCGGCCGTATCCAGTGCAGGCCCTCTTCCTCCACCTTCAGGCATAGGCGGGAAAGGCCCGGTGAGGCATGGCCCTCCCCGACGAAAACCATATTCCGGCGGATGTCCGTGGATAGCACGAACAGCGGCTCCCTGTGCCCCCCGATGTTGAGCCCCTTCCTCTGGCCTATGGTATAGAACTGGGCCCCTTCGTGGCGGCCGGCAAATGCGAAGCGGGAATCCCTGACGTAACGCGTCTTCCACTCGTGGGAGCGGCCCGCCTTGTACCGTTCGGTTTCGAGGCGGACGTCTTCGTATCCTAGCGGAGCCGACAGCACGCCGAGCGCGTCCGCCGGAAGCGATTCAACCCTGCCGGCGTCGAAAGGACGGGCGTCCTCCACCGGAGTGCATTTGTCTTCGGAAATGTAATGGGAAATCATGGGCGGCTCCCCGGCAAAGCCTTCACGGAGGAGCCCCCGCACAAGCTCTTTCTGCCTCAGATACAAAGAGTTGCTCTCGTAATAAGGCGGCAGTATCTCCACCACGTCACCCTCCGTGCTCTTCAGCTTCTGCTGCAGGAAAACGGGCAGATCCACCTTGCCCACGAAACATATGCCCTGGGAATCCTTCTTGTCCGCAGAAGGCAGGCCGGCCTCCTGCGCCAGGGCCCGGACTTCCTTCTTGAGAAGTCCGCCGATAGGGAACAGCGAGCGGGAAAGCTGTTCCTGGGTGAGCTGGCAGAGGAAGTAACTCTGGTCCTTGCCGGGATCCACGCCTTCCAGTATCCGGAAAACCTTTTCCCCGCCGGGACCGTCCAGCTCCTCCTTGCGGCAATAATGCCCGGTAGCCACCATGTCGGCCCCGTAAGCGCGGGCGACCTTGAGGAAGGCGTCAAACTTTATCTCCCTGTTGCAGAGCACGTCGGGATTCGGGGTGCGGCCCTTCTCGTACTCGCCGAACATGTAGTCCACCACCCTCCTGCGGTACTCCGCGCTAAGGTCCACGAAATAGAACGGGATTTCCAGCTTGCGCGCCACCATCTCCGCCACGAACTTGTCCTCTTCCCATTCACATTCGCCGTGCAGCGTGGAGGACGCGTCGTTCCAGTTCTGCATGAACATGGCGAACACGTCGAAGCCCTGCCTCTTGAGGAGCAGCGCCGCCACGGAGGAATCCACGCCTCCGGAAAGACCTACACAGATTTTCACGACGCAAAGTTAGATAAAATCGGAATAATTTGCCATATTTGCACTGTTTCCATCTTCAATTCATAAGCGGGTTGCATGAAAAAATTAACAATTATAATTTTATCACTGCTTCCGGCCCTTGCGGCTGCAGCCCGGGACGGGGACGCCCTGGACATATACATCAATTTTCAGGGTGCGTTCCAGTCGGCGCTTGCGCAGGGCTCCGGATTCAACGGCAAATTCGCTGCGAAGGACCTCCGGCTCGAATTCAGGGGCAATGTCACCGACGAGCTGTACTACCGTTACCGCCAGAAACTGTTCCGTCCCAACAGCCAGGGTTCCTTCGACGCCTTCGGCAAAAGCGTGGACTTCATGATGGCGGGATACCGTTTCGCCCCGGGATGGAGGATTGAAGCCGGCAAGATGTGCCAGCACTGGGGCGGATTCGAGTACGACGAGACCCCCATGTACATCTACGAGTATTCGGACATGCTGAACAACATGGAAATTTTCTTCGCTGGCGTCGCCCTGGCCTGGGAACCTCTGCCCGGGCAGGAACTGGTGCTCGAGGTCAGCAACTCCCTGAACGACAGCTTCGAGGAGACCTACGGCCTCCCCGCCGGAATGGCCGCGAAGGTGCCTTTCTCATACATGCTCAACTGGAACGGGACTCTGCTGGGAGGCAGGGTTCTCACCCGGTGGGCGGCGGGCATGATCCACGAGACCTGCCTCGGGGACAATGCGTACCTGCTCACGCTCGGGCAGAAACTCGTACTGCCGCGGCTGCAGTGGTACTTCGACTACATGTTCGAATTCGACAACGTGGACAGGCTCGCCTATGCCAGCGCCGACTTCGGACGCGGCACCCTGGAAAACCTGGCATACCAGGCCCTTGTCACCAAGGCGAACTGGCGGTTCATGCCATCCTGGAACCTCATGCTCAAGACCAGCGTGAGCGACTCGCAGTCCCGTCTGCACTTCGGATACGGCTGCGCGCTGGAATATTACCCCGTGAAGGGGCAGGACCTGCGTTTCTTCCTGGCCTTCCTGGGAGGGAAATACAAGTTCAAGGCGGCATCCCTGCCGGATCCGTACCGCACGGATCGTCTGGAAATAGGTATAATGTACAATCTTAAATGCATCTGACATAGCCATGACAAAAGAAAAATTCAGAGTGGAGTCCGACCTTCTCGGCGAACTTCAGGTCCCCGCCGACGCATACTACGGCGTCCAGACCCAGCGGGCCATCAACAACTACAAGATCTCCTGCAACCACATGAGCGACTACCCCGAATATGTGAAGAGCATAGCTTACGTGAAGTGGGCGGCCGCGCTTGCCAACAAAGAACTGGGCGCGCTGGAGCCCCACATCGCCGACGCCATCTGCGCGGCGTGCAAGGAGATTGCCGAAGGGGCGCTGCTGGACCAGTTCCCGATAGACATGATGCAGGGAGGTGCCGGCACGTCCGTCAACATGAACGCCAACGAGGTGATTGCCAACCGCGCCCTGGAAATCATGGGCCACAAGAAGGGGGAATACCAGTTCTGCTATCCCAACGACCATGTGAACTGCGCGCAGAGCACCAACGACGCATACCCGACCGCCTTCCGCTACACCTTCGTCCGCATGGACAAGACCCTGCGGAAGTCGCTCGAGGATCTCATCGCTTCGCTGCGCGCCAAAGGCCGTGAATTCTCGAAGTACATCAAGATGGGCCGCACGCAGCTGCAGGACGCGGTGCCCATGACCTGCGGCCAGGAGTTCGACGCGTTCGCCGACAATCTGGAGGAAGAGCTGGCGAATCTCCAGCGCAACGTGGAACTGCTCAAGGAAATCAACATGGGCGGCACCGCGATAGGCACTGGCCTCAACGCCGTTCCCGGCTTCGCGGAACTCTGCGCCAGAAAGATGAGCGAACTCACGGGCGACAAACTCATAAGCGCCCCCAACCTGGTGGAGGCGACGCCCGACACGGGAGCGTACGTCAGCTATTCGGCGGCACTCAAGAGGCTTGCGGTCAAGCTATCCAAGACCTGCAACGACCTTCGCCTGCTCTCGTCCGGTCCCCGGTGCGGCCTGCACGAGATAAACCTGCCCCCCATGGCTCCCGGTTCCAGTATCATGCCCGGCAAGGTGAATCCCGTGATACCCGAAGTCACCAACCAGGTATGCTTCAAGGTCATAGGCAACGACTGCACCATCACCTTCGCCGCCGAAGCGGGACAGCTCCAGCTCAACGTAATGGAGCCGGTGATTGTCGAATGCATGCTCGAAAGCATCACCTGGCTCACCAACGCCATGGACACCCTCCGCACCAAGTGCATCGACGGCATCACGGTAAACGGGGAGCACTGCGAGGCCATGGTGAAGAACAGCATAGGCATAGTCACCGCGCTGAACCCCTACATCGGCTACAAGAACAGCACGAAGATCGCAAAGGAAGCCCTCGAGACGGGAGGAAGCGTATATGACATCGTGCTGGAGCACAAGCTGCTCAGCAAGGAGGAGCTGGACAGGATTCTCGACCCCGAAACCATGCTCGCCGCCCACAAGGTGCCTCAGCTTTAAAGGAAACCCGTTTTTTGCAAATAATCCGACAAATTGCTATATTTAGCGTTTGGAAAAATCACATAACTGAAACATCAAAATGAAAAATCTACTCAAACTCGCCGCCATTCTCGCCATAGCTTTGTCCGCGAACAGCTGCTTCGTGGGAAAATACATGTGCAACTTCGCCCTCAAGCCCACGCCGCACGGAGTTGACGACATTGAAAGGACGCGCCACAAAGCGGATTCGCTCCTGCCAGGGAGCACCGTGTGGTACGACGCGCTCAAAGCCGAGGGCGTACTCAAAGACATAACCATAACCGGCCAGAACGACAACAAGATACACGCCTGCTACGTTCCTGCCGCCGATCCTTCCAAGGCGAAAGGCACCGCCATCGTGGTGCACGGCTACACCGACGACCACTTCGTATTCCTCTATCTCGTGCGTATGTACAGGGACGAGTTCAACTACAACGTACTTTTCCCGGACCTGCAGTACTGGGGCTATTCGGAAGGCGAAGCCACATCGATGGGATGGTATGACCGTCTCGACCTGCTAAAGTGGATCGACGTCGCCCACGAGCAGTTCAAGGACGATTTCATGGTTCTGCACGGAGTGTCCATGGGCGCCGCCACGGTCATGATGGCTTCGGGCGAGGAACTCCCCCCGTATGTCAAAGCCGTCGTGGAAGACTGCGGCTACAGCTCCGTCTGGGACCAGTTCGCATACATCCTCAAAGGCTCCTTCCACCTTCCCCCGTTCCCGGTGCTCACCAGCGCCAACATCGTATGCCGCAACAGGTACGGCTGGAACTTCAAGGAGGCCTCATCGGTTGAAAAGCTCGCCGAATGCGAGATTCCCATGCTGTTCATACACGGCGACGCCGACGATTTCGTCCCCTTCTCCCATCTCCAGAAGAACTACGACGCCAAGGTGAAGGGCTACAAGGAAATGTGGGTGGCTCCCGGGGCTGTGCACGCGAACTCGTTCGCAAAATATCCCGAGGAATACAAATCTCACGTGAAGACCTTCCTGGACAAGATACACAGCGGAGAGATCAAGTAATTTCCACCTGACATGGCAGACAAGAACATAGACATCGTATTCCACGAATATTCCTCCATGGACGAGCTGTCCGGCCCGGACCGCGCCCTCGCGAAGGAGGCCGTAGCCGCAATGAGAGGCTCGTACGCCCCCTACTCCCATTTCAACGTGGGCGCCGCGGTGCGTCTTTGCAACGGGGAAATCGTGCACGGTGCCAACCAGGAAAACGCAGCCTTCCCGAGCGGGCTTTGCGCTGAACGCACCGCCCTGTTCGCCGCAGGAGCGGCATATCCCGACAAGGACATGGAGAGCATAGCCATCGCCGGAGGCGTCATGGGACGCCTGACCAAGAGCCCTGCCACTCCATGCGGAGCCTGCCGGCAGGTAATGGCGCAGTACCAGACCAAGAGCGGAAAGCCCATGAGCGTGATCATGGTCGGCGGCAGCCGTATCTGGAAATTCGACCGTGTCGATGACCTGCTGCCCCTGATTTTCGACTGCATTTAGGCCGTTTTCAAAAAATTGCTATATTTGCACGGGGAAAGTCGTATACGACCAGCTCCCTCCGAACTCCCCCAGGGCAGGAATGCAGCAAGGGTAGGAGGTTGTAGCGGTGCGATATACGGGGCTTTCCCCTTTTTTGTACCGACATGTATTCTGACATCCTCGTAATAGGAGGCGGCGCCTCCGGGCTGATGGCGGCCTGCAGTGCCGCGCGCACCGTCGTGGAAGCCGGTTCCGACGCCCGCGTGACCGTGCTGGAGAAAATGCCGCGTCCCGGGCGCAAAATCATGATAACCGGCAAGGGGCGGTGCAACTTCAGCAACGTGAAGGACTGGAATTCTTTCAGTACGCATATTCGCACAAATCCCAATTTCCTCAAACCCTCCTTCTTCAATTTCACTCCCGGAGACTCCCTGGATTTCTTCGCGGCCCAAGGAATGCCTTCGGTGGTGGAGCGCGGCGACAGGGCCTTTCCCGCCAGCCACCGTTCTTCCGACGTGGTGGACGCGCTGGTCATGGCCTGCCACGGCGCCGGGGTCAAGATCGAGACGGAGGCGGAGGTGTCGGAAATAGAAATCCTCTCCCCCTCCGGATTCGGCGTCCTGCTTTCCGACGGAAGGAGGCATACGTGCGGCAGGCTCATAATCGCCACAGGAGGGCTCAGCTATCCCTCCACCGGCAGCACCGGGGACGGCTACCGCTTCGCGGCCGCCGCCGGGCACAGCGTCACGGCTATGTTCCCCTCCCTCACCGCCCTCGTTCCCAAAGCTTACAAGCTGACGGAAGGGAACGGGGACCTTCACATCGACAGGGCCACTCCCCTTTCCGCAACGGGCAGGTCGCTCTGCGGCATTCAGCTGAAGAATGTGGGCGTACAGCTGCTCATCGAAGGCAGCGTGGCCCAAAGCGAGTTCGGCGACCTCGACTTCACCGACGGCGGCATCGAAGGGCCGGTCGGTTTTGCGGTGAGCCGCAAGGCGGTGAAAGCCATGACGAACGGCTCGCGGACTTCACTTGTCCTGGACCTCAAAAGCGGAATCCCGCCAGAGGAAATCGCGGCACGGACCAAGGCTCTCTGGAAGGAGGTGGACGGCGATCCGCGGAGCAAACGCCTGCATGAAAAGGAGAAATGCCGCATAATGCTGGGCAAGCTCATGCCCTGGGACCTCATACCGGCATTCAAGGCAATGAACCCGGACATCATGACGCTCGAACGCCGCGGCCGAACCGACACCAAAGTCTGGGTGAACCTGCCCACGATAGCGAAAGCCCTGAAAGAATGGCGTTTCGACATAGAAGGCTATGTCGGATACGAACGGGCGGTCGTAACCGCAGGCGGGGTGGACACGGGCGAAATAATAGCTAAAACCCTCGAGTCGAGGAAACTCAAGGGTCTGTATTTCTGCGGGGAAGTGCTTGACATCGACTCCGACACCGGCGGCTACAACCTGCACACCGCGTTCGCTACCGGCAGGCTCGCAGGGGAATCCGCGGCGAAGTCGCTCTGATTCTTCTGCCTGTATTCAACTTTCGCAAGTCCTTTTCGCTGTCCTGCCAGCTTATCTACTTGTATTTCTTCACGCGGGCATCATTTATGACGCCGCTCCAGTTCAGGCCGAAGGCGAAATCATATACGTTGCCGTCGGCGTCCATGTAGCACTCCATGTCACGGGGAACGTCCTCTTTCTGGGCCTCCACCGTCTCCATGTTCGCAGGCATCTGCATGGGCATCAGGCCGGAAGGCTCCCGCTCCCCGCTCACGATGTCGAGCAGCGCCTGGTTCTGCACGCCCAGCGAGACAAGGATGGCGTCCGCATAGGGCTCGACCTCCGAAAGCACCACGGGACGGGTTGTGACGAGCACCACCACCACCGGCTTTCCGCCCATGGCCTCCTTCACGGATATCACCTGGTCCAGATCCGTCTCGTTGGAGGTCGTGACGGTCTTGCCCCTGTACGAACGGTTGGTGAAGGACTCCTTGGGATCGCCCCCGGCGATGGACACCTCGCGCGAGGTGGCGGCAGTGTACGGCCTGTACTGCAGACTTACCGGCACATAGCCGTTGCCGCCCCGGGCCCTGTCGGATACGTCATAGCCGGGGTTGCTCTTGGGCTCGTAAATGGTCACCAGCGCGAAATCCGCTTCTTCCGGAGTGGCGGCCCACTCGAAATACTTCTCCGTGAGTTCCCTGCCGAACGGAAAATCCCAATGGGCGGGCCGGCTGTTGAAGCCGAACATGCCTCCGTCCACGGGATAGAAACGCTTCGGAACATATACCTTCGCCTTTTTCGCCTGCGGAAGGGCTCCGCCGTGGTTCTTCAGCATCACGACGCTCCGCAGCTGCGCTTCATATCCTGCCTTCATGAAATCGGGCCTGCCAACCGTTTCCGAAGATTCGGCGGGGTCCAGGTAAGGATTTTCGAAAAGCCCGGTACGGAACGAATTCAGCAGCAGGCGCACCGCGCTCTGTTCGAAACGGGAGCGCGCGCTTTCCTCGCCGAATTCCTCCACCCACATGCGGTATGCTTCGAGAACGGGCCCCTTGTCGTTGTTGCCGCCGAACTGGTCAACCCCGGCCTTGAGCACTTCGTAATGGCGTTCCGCCACGCTGAGAGTCTCGACCCCCCAGCACTTGCCGTCGAACGTTTCTATCGCGGCGTTGTCATTGGTGACGCCCCAGTCCGTGCATGCCACCCCGCCGAAGCCGTATCTGTCGCGGAGAAGGTCCGTGACGAGATATTTGCTGAACGAAGTGCCCACATTCTTTCCGGAAGGGTCCTGGTTCCAGGGCAGATTGTAGAATGTCATGATGGCCGAAGCGCTCCCGGTGGCGCCCTCAAGGCGGAAAGCACCGTCAACGAAGGGTTTCAGATGCACCTCGAAGTTGTTTCCCGGATAGACGGCATATTTGCCGTAATTGAAATGGGAGTCCCTGCCGCCCTCGACCGGACCGCCGCCGGGCCAGTGCTTCACCATGGCGTTCACGCTCTTCGCGCCCCATCCGTCCTTTGCGCCGCGGGTGGTCTGGAAACCATCGACATATGCGCGGGCCATGTCGGTATCCAGGTCGGGATCTTCGCCAAAGGTGCCGTTGAAGCGCATCCAGCGTGGTTCGGTCCCAAGGTCTATCTGGGGAGACAGCGCGGTGGCGATGCCCAGTGCGCGGTATTCTTCGGAGGCTATTTGCCCGAACTGTTCCGCCACGGCGGGGTCGAAGGTGGCCGCCAGCCCGAGGGGCGTGGGCCACTGTGAAATCTTTCCGCCGGAACCCGCGTTGAACTCCGCGGTGGCGGTCGTCTCATTGCGCGGGTCGGAGGAGTTGTTGGCCGGGATACCGTGGTTGAGACCCTCTACGAAAGCCTGGACGTTGTTGTTCCATTTGGCGGCCACTTCGGGGCTCTCGACGGAAGTGACCAGCACGGCGCGCAGATTGTCATCCCGAAGGAACACTTTCTGGGCGTCGGAAAGGTAAGGGGCAGGCACGCTCTGATGGGCGCTGTAGAGCATAAGGCCGGCGATTTCTTCTATGGGAAGCTGCCCGGCAAGATCCCTTGCGCGCGCCTCGGCAGGCTCCCGCCAGTCTTCGTAAACGTCCAGGCGGCCGTTGCGGTTCAGGTCCTTGAACGCAAATCCTCCTTCCTCCAGGATACGCACTCCGGAAGCGGGAGAATAGCCGAGAGTGGCTCCTTTCCTGTTGACCACCAGGTTGTAACCGTTTTCCGTCGCCGTTTCGGTCCACTTCGGACCGCAGGAGACGATGAGCATCAATGCAAATAATACGGGAATTCGTTTCATATGGGGTATTGTTGATTTGTCTGCCGGGGCTTCCCAAAATTAACCATTTTTGACCACGAAGCAAAAAATAATTCAAACTCAAGTTTCGCTTTTATGCGAAAACCTTATTCCGGAGGCCATTATGGCCGACAGCTTTCCCTCCCCGGGGGGAGGGGTAACGTGGAAAAGTCACTTGCGAAAGTTGAATAATTCAAATAAAATGATTAAATTTGAACAACCATGACACAGGAAATAGAAAGGAAATTCTTGGTGAAAGGCGGCTTCAAGGCAGATGCATTCAAGTCCGCGCGCATCACCCAGGGCTACCTGTGCAGCGTCCCCGAAAGGACGGTGCGCGTCCGCGTCAGGGGAGACGAAGGCTTCATCACCGTGAAGGGTTCCGGCAGCGCCTCAGGAGCAGCCCGCTTCGAATGGGAGAAGGAAATTCCCGTCGCTGAAGCGAAAGACCTGCTGGGCCTCGCCGAGCCCGGCGTGATAGACAAAACCCGCTATCTGGTAAGGAACACCGACGGCGTGCACACCTGGGAAGTGGACGAGTTCCACGGCGACAACGACGGCCTTGTCGTGGCCGAAATCGAGCTGGCCGCCGAGGACGAGCCCTTCGACCGTCCCGGATGGCTGGGAGAGGAGGTCACCGGCCATCCCGAATATTTCAACTCCTCACTTGTGAAAAACCCGTACAAGAACTGGAAATAGCCCGGGCGCAAAACCCGTATCATTCAAACGGAGAAGAACATGGAATGGACATTCATTTTGAGACTGGTCGCGGCGGGGGTGCTCGGCGGCATAATAGGTTTTGAGCGTGAATACCGCTCGAAGGAGGCCGGCATCCGGACACACTTCCTGGTGGCCCTGGGGTCGGCGCTTTTCATGATCATTTCGCAGTACGGCTTCGGAGGAGTGCCGGCGGGCCGTTTCGATGCCGCCCGCGTCGCCGCCCAGGTCGTCACGGGCATAGGTTTCATAGGAGCAGGAGTGATCATTTTCCAGAGGAACTCCCTGCGCGGCCTCACCACCGCAGCAGGGCTGTGGGTTACGGCCGCCATCGGCCTGGCCTGCGGCGGAGGCATGTACATCATCGGCGCCGCAACCACCGCATTGGTGCTGCTGGTGCTCGAAGTGATGCATCATTTCATGCCGCAGTTCGGCGAGAAACAGGTTACCGTAACCTTCATCTCGGAGTCCAGGGAGGCGCTTCTGGACGTAATCCGTATTCTCGGCGAAAAAAAGCTGTCCGTGCGCTCCTATTCCGTCACCAGGGTGGATGAGCGTCGCGTCAGGGCCGTGCTCGAACTCAGGATGCGTCACGACAACTACGTTCCGTCCCTGGGACCGCTCCTGGAAAAACTCCCGGGAGTGGAGATGGAGAGCATAGAATAAGCCTAAAAATCCGCCATGCGCGAGACGGGGGCCACGTCCAGCGGCGTGCGCTCTCCCGCCAGATAGTGGTAATACCCTGCGATGGCTATCATGGCAGCGTTGTCCGTCGTAAACTTGAAAGCGGGCAGGTACGTGTTCCAGCCGCGCCGACGTCCTTCCGCGGTGATTCTTTCACGCAGGCCGCTGTTGGCTGACACTCCTCCGCCGATTGTGATTTCCTTTATGCCGGTCTGCCTGGCGGCCTTCACCAGCTTGTCCATCAGGATGTCTATGAGGGCCTTCTGGAAACTGGCGCAGATGTCTTCCTTGTTGTTTTCCAGGAAGGACGGGTCCTTTTCCATTTCGTCGCGGACGAAATAGAGCAGGCTCGTCTTTATGCCGCTGAAACTGTAGTCCAGGCCGGGTATGTGGGGTTTGGCGAACTTGAAGCGGTCGGGATCGCCCTTTTTGGCCAGGGCGTCTATGACGGGACCGCCGGGATACCCGAGCCCCATCATCTTGGAGCACTTGTCGAAAGCCTCCCCCACCGCGTCGTCGATGGTCTGGCCCAGGATGGTGAAGTGCAGCGGGTCGTCCACCCTCACTATCTGGGAATTGCCCCCCGAAACCAGCAGGCAGAGGTAAGGGAACGACGGCTGCACCACCGGCACGCCCTTTTCCTTGACGAATCCTGCAAGGATATGCCCCTGAAGGTGGTTCACCATGACCAGGGGGACGTCCAGCGCCAGGCCGAGGGCCTTTGCGAAAGAGGTGCCGACAAGGAGCGACCCCAGCAGGCCGGGACCGCGCGTGAATGCTATGGCCGTGAGGCCGGAGGCTTTTACGCCGGCCCGGGAAAGGGCTTCCGACACTACCGGGACTATGTTCTGTTCATGCGCCCTGGATGCGAGTTCGGGCACCACCCCGCCGTATGCACGGTGTACATCCTGCGAAGCGATAACATTGCTGAGGAGCCATCCGTCGGATATCACTGCCGCCGAAGTGTCATCGCAGGAGGATTCTATGCCTAAAATTATATCTGCCATCTTACGATGGCAAATTTAGCAAATATTTCTTATTTTTGTAGATTGCAGGTAAAGGCATGTCGCGCAAACAATCCACAGATCTGGCGGCCAGGATTTTCGGCTTCGTCATCGTGCTCGCAGGCACGGTGCTCCTGCTGCTGCAGTCCCGCGGGGTGCAGACATCCCTCGCCCGGCGCGCCGTCGCTTCGCTGGAAGACAGCCTGGATGGCAGGATAGAAGTCGGCAGCATTTCGATTGAGCCGTTCAACTCGTTTAAAATCAGCGATATATCCATCATCGACAAGGAGCCGTACGAGGCCGTTGACACATTCTTCACCGCAGGCAGCATCTCAGGGAAAATCTCGTTCAAGAGCATTTTCTCCAGGAAAGGGATATACCTCAGCCGGGTGAAGATAGAGAATGCGATGATGCACCTCACTTCCGAGCCCCACAGGGAGCTTCCGGGCGTCGTCACCTCAAACCTGTCACGCATCTTCGGGATTCCGCACGAGGACTACCCCGACGGGTACTTCCCCACCCCGGACATTTTCCAGATAGGCAAGGTGCAGGCGGACAATTTCACATACCGCCAGACAAGCTATACCCAGGAACTGCCGGCAACGGGCGGCATAGACTGGACGGACTTCGACATCACCGCCAGCCTGCGCGGGCACAACCTCAAATACACGGGAGGCCGGATGTCGGGAGTGCTGGACGCAGCCTCCGCGCGCGAGAACAAGACCGGCTACGAGATAAAAAGCCTTAGCGGCCGCGCCAGGGTGGGCATGGGCAAGGCCACCATAGAAAAAATCCACTTCAAAGACCCCTATTCCGACCTATACATCCCGCTGTACTCCATGGCCTGGAAGAACGTGCAGAAGGATTTCGACGATTTCGTGAACCGCATCCGGCAGGAAGCCTCCATAGCCTCCGGCACGCTGGGGGCCCGCACCGTCTATGCCTACTCCGGCGTCGAATTCCTCAGGGACTCGCCCCTCACCCTGGAGTTCGGGAAGAGCCACGCCCAGGGCTACATCAACGACCTGCACATAGACAGGCTGAAGTTCACCGAAAGCGGCAGCGGAATAAAAGGCGATGTGTCCGCCACGCTGACGGGGCTTACGGAAATTCAGGATCTCCTGCTGGACGCCAGAATCAACAGCCTTGACTTCACCGCGCCCGGAATCACATCCCTGCTTTCCTCGCTCGGCGTGGAAGCGGACCTGTCAAACTTCGCGAAAGGCGCTCCGTTCAGCTTCTCGGGGCAGGCCAGAGGGCCGCTGAACCGCCTCGACGCCGCCGGGAAGCTCTCCGTCGGCAAAGGCAGCGGCGGCTTCAACCTGGACATCCGCAACCTCTCCGACACCCTCAGGCCTCTGGAGATAAGGGGCACGGTCGATACCAGGGAACTTGACCTGGGCATGCTCACCGGAGCGGAAGCCCTGGGCAAGTGCACCGCAAACACGGGCCTCCGCGCCACCCTGGACGGGAAGAAGACCTCCGTCATAGTGGATTCGCTCATGGTGGACAGGCTGGGGGCGCTCGGATACGACTACACCGGCATCGCCGCCGCCGGCAAATATTCCGGGAACGCCTTCGACGGCAAGATCATATGCGCGGACCCGAACCTGAACTTCATCTTCCAGGGCATATTCAACCTCTCGCAGCAGAGCGGCAACGCCCTTTACAAGTTCTACGCGAATGTCGGCTACGCCGACCTCCAGGCGCTGAACCTGGACAAACGCGGCACAAGCAAAGTCTCCGGACGCATCAACACCGACTTCATGGTGCTGGAGGACGGAGACATCATAGGAGACATTGCGGTTTCGGACCTTTCCCTGGAAAACGACCTCGGACCAAGGCACATAGGGGACCTCCTGCTCAGCGCACACTCCGGAGAGGACGTCAACCGCCTCCAGCTCAAGTCCGGCTTCCTCGAAGGCGGCTACGCCGGCAGCGGCTCCTACACAGACATCCTGCGGGACCTCCAGACGATCACCACGCGGCGAGAGCTCCCCGCCCTTTATTCCGCAAACGACCCGGACACGGGCAGCGACGCCCATTCCTACGAGCTGAGCCTCGACTTCCACGATTCCCGCGACCTGCTTTCATACGCGCTGCCGGGGCTGTACATCGCGGATTCCACCAGGGTGGACATAAGCAGCGACCGCGGCCGGCTGGAGGGCCGCATCAGATCCCCGAGGCTGGCATGGGGCCGCAACTACCTGAAGGGAGTGGACATAAGCCTCGACAATCTGGGCAGCAGCCTCAACGCCACGGTCGTAAGCGACGAGATGAACCTGGCTGGCATAGGCTTCAGCAATTCCGCTCTCACCGCCTACGCCCAGGAAAACAACATCTTCGCTGGTTTCCACTACGACGGAATCAGGGGCCTTAACAACGTCGGCGAGATTTACCTTGCCGGCGACATCTTCCGCGACGCGCAGGACACGCTCTGCATCCGTGCCAATCCCCTTTCTTCCTACATACGCTTCGACTCGAACCAGTGGGACATGGACGAATCGCAGATATACCTCCGCGCCGGCGACGCCCGCATAGACGGATTCAGGATGCACAACGGCGACCAGGTCGTAAGCCTCGACGGAGGCCTGTCCGCCAATTCTCCCGACACGCTCAGCCTTGGCATACGCAATGTTGACATGAGCGTCATAAACTACTTCACCACCCAGGACTACGACATACGCGGACGCACTTCCGGAAAGGCTCTTCTCTCATCCCCGCTGAACGGCAACATCCGCGCGCTGGCCAACATCGCCTGCGATTCCCTCACAGTGAGCGGGACCGACGCCGGCACCATACGCGCTGCCGGAATCTACGACAGCGCCTCCGACCTCGTGAACGTTTACCTGCGCAACATCGTCGGAGAAAAAGAAGCCCTCGCCGCTTCCGGCTCATACAAACCGGACAGCAAATACGTGGACCTCTCCGTGGAGATGGACAGGTTGAACCTCGTCATGGCAAGGCCCTTCGCCCAGGGAATCCTGGATGACATGAGCGGCGGCATGAGCGGCACCATCTCCGCCAAAGGTCCGCTCGACCGCATGGAACTCTCCAGCCGCGACGCCAGCATAGACAGCGCCAGCTTCAAACTGGCCTTCACCGGAGTGCAATACACAGTGAACGGGCCTCTCCACATAGACAACGGCGGCATACACTTCGACGACATATCCGTAACCGACGACAAGCGCGGCTCCGCCATGCTGAGCGGCGGAATAGGCATTTCCGACCTGAGCCACATCACGATGGACGCCGGCATGAAACTCCGCGGACTCGAAGTCCTGGAGCGTTCCGGCGGCAGCTTCGGCGGCAACATATTCGCGGACGGGGACATATACATCTCCGGCCCCACGGACGCCATTCTTCTGGAAGCGGACCTCGCCACGGCCGGCGAAGGCAGGCTCATGGTATATGCCGGAGGCTCCGCGTCCGCCAGCAGGAGCGACCTGCTCACATTTACCAGCCACGAGCCGGTATATGAAGATCCCTACGAAGGGGTGCTCTCGGAACTCTTCGAGATACAGAAGTCCAAGAGCAAAGGGTCGGAACCTTCCGATTTCATGGCCCGCGTCCGCATAACCACGAACTCCGGCCTCCAGGCCCAGGTGGACCTGGACGAGACCGGCGAGAACCGGCTCAACATCCGCGGTGACGGTACGATAGGAGTGAACGTGCGCCCGTCGAAGGGGCTCCTCGACATAAGCGGCGACTACAACATCACGGACGGACGCTACCGCTTCGCCATTCCCGGCATAGTCAGCAAGGATTTCTCCATAGACGAGGGCAGCAGCATCACCTTCAACGGCGACGTCATGGAAAGCCTGCTGGACATTGGCGCCACCTATTCCCTCCGCACTTCCCTCAACCGGCTCCTCGCCGACACCAGCGCCGTCAGCACGCGCCGGCAGGTGGAATGCGGAATCCGCATATCCGACCACCTCAGTTCCCCGAGCGTGAATTTCAGCATAGACGTCCCGGACCTCGACCCCGTCAGCAAGGCGGCGGTGGAATCCGCCCTCAACACCGAGGACAAACTGCAGAAGCAGTTCGTGGCCCTGCTGGTGACGGGCTCCTTCCTCCCCGACGAACAATCCGGCATCGTGAACAACAACAACTTCCTGTATTCGAACATGGCGGAAATAGTGGCCGGACAGCTCAGCAATATGCTGACAAGGCTGGACATCCCTCTGGACATGGACCTTGCATACCAGCAAAGCCGTTCCGGGCGGAACCTCTTCGACCTCGCGGTAAGCACGGAACTGTTCAACAACCGCGTGGTGGTGAACGGCTCCGTGGGCAACCGCCAGTACAGCGGCGCGCAGCAGGGAGAAGTAGTGGGCGACATGGACATAGACATCAAGCTGGATCCCGTCGGGCAGTTCCGCCTCAAGCTCTTCTCCCATTCAGCCGACGAGTACACCAATTACCTGGATTACTCCCAGCGCAACGGCGTCGGCGTCTCATATCAGAAGGAATTCAACACCTGGAGACAGCTCTTCCGAAACCTGTTCAGCGGCCGCAAGGCAAGGGAGCGAATGGAAGCGGAAGAAGCGCTCAGGAAAACAGAAACCATAACCGTCGGCATAGATGAATAGCCTGTATCTCATACCTTCAACTCTCGGGGACACCGACCCCTCCCAGGTGATTCCGGCCGGCACCCTGTCGCGCCTGGCGCAAATCCGCATCTTCGTGGTGGAAGAGCTGCGGACCGCCCGCCGGTTCCTCAGCGCCGCGGGCCTGAAGGGACACATCGGCGAACTGGAATTCCACATCCTCAACGAGCACTCTTCGCCCGGGGAAGTGGAATCCCTGGCCCCGCTGTTCGGGAAAGGCGACGTCGGTCTCATAACCGAAGCGGGCCTCCCCGCCGTGGCCGACCCCGGAGCCGCCCTGGTGGCGCTGTGCCATTCCAGGGGTATCAGGGTGGTCCCGCTCACGGGCCCTTCTTCCCTGATGCTGGCCCTGATGGCGTCCGGACTCGACGGACAGAGTTTCGCGTTCCGCGGCTACCTGCCGGCGAAGACGGAGGAACGGCGCGCCGCCATACGCCGCGTCGAGAGGGACTCGGCCCAGTTCCGCCAGACACAGATTTTCATCGAAACCCCCTACCGCAACGATGCGCTGCTGGCCGATCTTCTTTCCGGACTCTCCGGGGAAACCGCCCTTTGCGTCGCCGCCGACATCACCCTCCCCACCGAAACGATAATTACCCGGAAGGTGGCGGAATGGAAAAGGACAGACAACTTCAAAATAGGAAAAAGACCATGTGTATTTCTGATTTTGGCACGATAGAACTGGACAGCATGCAGTTCGTGGCATTCCACGGCGTGCTTCCGCAGGAGAAGCAGGACGGAAACCTCTTCCTCGTGGACTTCAAGTGCACTTACGACATTTCGGAGGCCATGCGCTCGGACAGGCTCTCCGACACCCTGGACTACGCAGCCATACACAGGATCGTGGCCGCCGAGATGGCCATACCCTCGGAGCTTCTGGAGCATGTCGCCGGAAGGATAGCGCGGCACATAGAAAAGGACTATCCCGGAATCCCCTCATTCAAGGTGAGGGTTTCCAAACAATGCCCGCCCATCGACGGCAGGGCCGAATGGTCGCGCGTGACCGTTGAAGGAGGCTGCGGCAAGTGAAGATAGCCTTCATAACCCTTGGCTGCAAGCTCAACTACGCCGAGACCTCAACCTACGAGAGGGGTTTCGCCAGGGCCGGGCTTGAAGCGGTGCCGTGGCGTCAGGGAGCCGATGTCTTCCTGGTGAACACCTGCACTGTTACGGAAACGGCCAACCGCAAGTCCAGGGGGGAGATACGCAAGCTTCACCGCATCAGTCCGGAGGCGCCCATTGTCGTAACCGGCTGCTACGCGCAGATGAAACCGGACGAACTGGCCTCCATAGAGGGAGTCGCACGCGTCTTCGGCACATCGGAAAAGGCCCTTGTCGTACCTGAAACGCTGAAACTGCTCGGACTCGGGCAACAAAGCGGAGAGGACGGCGGCGCCGCCCTCCCGGGGGAAGTTTTCGGCGCCTACAGCAGCGGCACCCGCACGCGCTCTTTCCTGAAAGTACAGGACGGATGCGACAATTTCTGCCGCTACTGCACCGTCCCGTACGCCCGCGGCAGAAGCCGGAACATCCCTGTCTGCGAAGCCGTCAGGATGGCCCGCGACATAGCCGCGAAGGGCGTGAAGGAAATCGTCCTCACCGGCGTGAACACCGGGGATTTCGGCCGCACTACCGGGGAATCCTTCCTGGATCTGCTGAAGGCGCTGAACGAAGTGGACGGAATAGCGCGCTACCGCATTTCCAGCATCGAACCCAACCTTCTTACCGAAGACATCATAGACTGGATAGCCTCAGGCACCAAATTCCAGCCCCATTTCCATATACCTCTCCAGGCCGGCTGCGACGAACTGCTCGCCGCAATGGGCCGCAAATACACGACGGACTTCTTCGCATCCCGGATAGCGTATATAAGGAACGCCATGGAGGCCCCCGGAAAGCCTCTCGTATTCTTCGGGATAGACGTAATGGCCGGACTGCCGGGAGAGACCGCCTCACTTTTCGAAAAGACCTGCAGTTTCCTTGAGGAACTCAGGCCGGCATACATACATGTTTTCCCCTATTCCAAACGTCCCGGCACCCCTGCCGCGACCATGCCCGGGCAGGTTCCCGAACAGGTTAAGTCGCAGAGGGTCAAGAAGTTGGAAGAACTCTGCGCCCGTCTGCACGCCGCATTCGTGGAAGCGAACCGCGGCATTCGCGAGGAAGTCCTCTGGGAGTCCCGCGAAAAAGACGGCAGCATCGGAGGCTATACGGGCAACTACATCAGGCTGTCCCGTCCGTTCGACGCCTCTCTGGTGAACAGCATTCAGGGCATAATCATTTGATTCCATGAAAAAAATCGTTCTACTCCTGCTATCCGCCTTGCCGTTCCTGTCCATTCCCTCCCACGCACAGGAAATCCAGGATGATTCTCTCCGATATTCGGTGAGCGGAAAGGTCACCGACTCCCGCAACGGTTCCGCCATACAATTCGTCAACGTCTATATGGAGGGACGCCATCATGCCACCGTCACCAATGCCGACGGCGAGTTCACTCTCAAGTCAGACATACCCATACGCAGGATCCTGTTCTCACATCTGGGATATGAGAGCGCTTCCGTGTCCCCCGGGACAGGCCCCCTCAGGGTAAAACTGATACCCATGTCAACGATGCTGGATCCAGCAATCGCCATTTCCGCCGAGCCGTGGCGCCTTATCCGCGAAGCGGTACGGAGGATTCCGGACAATTACGTCAGCGAGAACGAGTCCCTGAAGTGCTTCTACAGGGAGACGTTGCAAAAGCGGCAGCGCTACGTATATATCTCCGAAGCCGTCGCCACCCTGTACAAGACTTCCTACTCGCACGGCAATTCCCGGGACGGAGCGCAGCTGGAGAAGAGCCGCGTACTGCTGAGCCAGCAGAAAAGGGACACCCTCAGCGTCAAGTTCCTCGGGGGGCCCATGCAGGCCATCGACTTCGACCTGCTCAAGAATACGCGCCTTCTTCTCGACGAATCCGAGCTCGAGCTCTACAATCTAAGCATGGGCTCCCCCGTAAGCATAAACGACCGTCTCAACCTCACGGTGAAGCTTTCCCCCGGAAAGGAAGTGGACTATCCCCTGTACTACGGCACCATCTACATAGACGCCGCCACCTACGCCTTCACCAGGATAGAGCTCTCGCTGGACATGAGCAACGAAGTGAAGGCCACGAGGGACATGCTCGTAAGGAAGCCGGCCGGACTTCGCTTCCACCCGAAGGAACTGTCCGTCGTGGTGGACTACCGAATGGACGGGGACAAATGGAGGATAGGGTTCCTCCGCAGCCTGCTCCGCTTCTCCTGCGACTGGCGCAAACGCCTCCTGAGCACGAACTATACCTCCGTGAACGAGCTGGTGGTGACCGACAAGTACCCCGAGGCTTCTCCCATTCCGCGCGAGCGCCGCTTCCGTTCCACGGACGCCCTGTCCGAAAAGGCGGAACTGTTTACGGACCCGGATTTCTGGAAAGACTACAACATCATCGAGCCGTCCGTCAGCCTGGAGCATGCCGTAGGACGCCTTATCAAGAAATGACAAATCCTGCAATATGAAACGTTTCCCGACCCTGCTCGCAGCAATGCTTGCCATCGCTTCATGCACCCCTTCGGCTTCCCGGCAGGAGGCATGGGGCACATTCACCAATCCCATACTCGGAGGAGACTATCCCGACCCGTCCATCATGAGGGAAGGCGAAGACTACTACCTCACCAATTCCTCCTTCGACTACAATCCCGGACTCATCGTCTTCCACTCCACCGACCTTGTGAACTGGGAACCCATAAGCTGCGCGCTGAAGACCTACCTGGGCTCAGTATGGGCCCCCGACATCTCCAAAGTCGGCGATGAATACCGCATATATTTCACGGTGCACGGCCACGGCAACTGGGTGGTGACCGCAAGCAGCCCCTACGGTCCGTGGAGCGACCCGGTGGACCTGCACGTGAACCAGATCGACCCGTGCCCGGCGTTCGAGGACGGTCAGGGATGGCTGTTCCTAAGCGGGGGCAACCGCATAAAACTCACGCCTGACGGCATGGATACCGTTCCGGGCACCTTCGAACACGTTTACGACGGCTGGATCTATCCCGAAGAATGGATTACGGAAGGAATGTGCCTGGAAGGCCCGAAACTCAAAAAAATAGGGCCGTGGTGGTACTTCATAAGCGCCGAAGGCGGCACCGCCGGACCGCCCACCAGCCACATGGTTGCGGTGGCCAGGGCAAAGACGCTCGACGGCCCCTGGGAGAACTCCCCCGTAAATCCCCTGGTGCACACCTACAATGACATCGACCGCTGGTGGTCGCGCGGGCACGGCTCCCTCATAGACACCCCGGACGGCCGCTGGTACATTGTCTATCACGCCTACGAAAACGGCTATACGGGCCTCGGACGCCAGACTCTCCTGGAGCCCGTCGAACTGGGCGAAGACGGATGGTTCCATCCGGTGAAGGGCCTGGACATAGCCGGTCCCATGCCGCTCCCCCTGCCCTCCTCCGGCACAATCGACCGGAAAGCGCGTCTGGGCGAGTTCCGGGTAGGCCTGGACTGGAAATATTACAAGGACTTCGACCCGTCCCGGGCGACGGTCGGGGACGGCGTCCTCACCCTCAAGTGCACCGGAACGTCCCCTGCCGACTCGGCGCCCCTGATGTTCGTGGCCGGAGACCACGCCTACGAGTTCTCCGCCGAAATAGACATGTCTCCCGGGGCCATAGCGGGACTGGTGCTCTATTACGACTCCGATTTCTACGCGGGTGCGGGGTGCAACGCCACAAACGCCTTCCGCTACCGCAAGGACAAAGGGCAGAGGGGCGACGCGCACGGCGGCGACTGTCACCTCTGGCTCAAGGTACGGAACGACCACCAGGTAGTGACCGGCTACACCAGCCAGGACGGCGTGAACTGGCACAAGATGAACTGGGGCCACGAGATTTCGGGGTACAACCACAACACCTGCTATTACTTCCAGAGCGTGCTCCCCGGGCTCATGGCCGCCGGGGAAGGCGAAGTGCGCTTCAGCAACTTCAAATACACAAAACTCGCGGACTGAAACCGTAAACGATGACCACCAGACTCACATTCCTCGGTACCGGCACCTCCTCGGGCGTACCCATGATAGCCTGCGGCTGTCCCGTCTGCAAGTCCGCCGACCCGCGCGACAAGCGCCTGCGCTCCTCCGTGCTGGTCGAGACGGGCGGCCTTTCCGCCGTGGTGGACGCCGGACCGGATTTCAGGCAGCAGATGCTGCGCGCGGGAGTCCGCCATCTGGATGCCATACTGCTCACGCACAATCACATGGACCACATAGGCGGCCTGGACGAAACCCGCGCCTTCAATCTTTTCGAAGCCAGGCCGGTGAATATCTACTGCGAAGAATACGTGCTCGGCAGCCTCAAGAAAATCTTCGCCTATGCCTTTGCCAGCCCGCGCTACCCCGGTGCGCCCGAATGGCACATGCACGTCATAGACGGCAGCGCTCCCTTCGCCGTGCACTCCAACGCCGCAGAGAAGAGGCTAGTCTGGGAAAGCGGGGTGGGCTACCGCTACACAGGGCCCGTCTCCGGGGAGGCCGTGCCCCCCGTGGAAGTGGTTCCGATACAAGGCTGGCACCACAAGACCAAGGACCAGTCCGTGCTCGGCTTCCGCTTCGGCAAGATTGCCTACATCACCGATTTCAACAGCATCGGGGATGAAGAGTTCGGCAAACTGCAGGGCCTGGAATACGTCACCGTCAACTGCGTCAAGAAAACCCCGCATTTTTCCCACTTCTCGCTGGACGAGGCCCTCTCCTTCTTCGAACGCGTGGGAGCCCGTGAATCCTACATCACGCACATGTCCCACATGCTCCCCCCTCATGCGGATTTCGAAGCCGAACTGCCCGACCATGTCCACCCGGCATACGACGGGCTAGTGCTGGAGGCCTGAAAACAAATCGTAAAATAGAATATAGTAAAAAGTTTTACTATCTTTGCGGGCATATGGATATCAACCTGTACGAGGAACTCTGCAAGGACTACCGTTTCCGCGAAGGCATGCACACCTGCATCAACTGCGGCACCTGCACGGCAGTCTGCCCCGCCGCCGAATTCTACCGCTACGACCCGCGCAAAATCGTGGACACGGTGCAGCGGAAGGACAATGCGGAAATAGAGGCTCTGCTCAAGAGCGAAACAATATGGTACTGCGGAGAATGCATGAGCTGCCTCACCCGCTGCCCCAGGAAGAACGGGGCCGGCCTGGTGATCATGGCGCTGCGCAACCTTTCCATCGAGCTCGGCTACTTCACCGAGTCCGAAAAAGGACGGCAGATATATCCGCTCACCAAGGCTCTCAACGGAAACGTGCTGAATTTCGGATACTGCGTGCATCCCGAAACATTCGCCTACAAGGACCATCCCGAATCCGGTCCCGTATTCGAATGGGTGCTGAACAACAAGGAGGAGGTTTACGGACGCCTGGGCGCCAATTACAAGGGCAAGGGTCCCGGCGTGCTCCGCCGCATCCCGCAGGAAGACCTCGACGAGCTCAAGGCCATCTACGACGAGACGGGCGGCACCGCCAGGCTGGAACTCGTGGAGAAATATTCCAGGGCCAAGGCCGCCCGGATGGGCATGACCATGGATGAATATACGGAGCATACCTTCACATATTGCTCCCAGGACCACTTCAACAACGGATAAAGGCAGCCATGATATACGAAGGCAAACAGAAGATCTGGTCGGATTACCAGAAGGAGATTCCGGAAGACAAGTGGTTCTATGTGCGGAGCTGCATACGCCAGAGTTTCTTCCCGGCGTCGGAGAAGTATTTCCTCAGGATATGCCGCGACATGCTCGGCAAGGACATCCACGAGACGGAACACCACACCACCTGCGGCGGCATAGCCTACCACAGCGACACCATCCCGCAGGAGACGGCCATGACCATAGTGGCCCGCCAGTTCGCCCTCATGACCGAGGCCGGCTGCGAGAACCTCGTGGCCTCGTGCATCACCTCCTTCGGCAACTACACGGAAACGCTCGAGACCTGGCGGGAGTATCCCGAGCTCGAGGCCCGCATACGCGAGCACCTGTGGAAGGCCTGCAGGCGCGAATTCAACAAGCCCAAGTACGTGGCGCACGCTTCCGACCTCATCTACAAGTTCCGCAACGAAATCGCCGAACGGGCGGCGTTCCATCTGGTGAACAAGCACACCGGAGAGCCGCTCCGCGTGGTGGAGCACATAGGCTGCCACTATTCCAAGATGTTCCCGCACAAGGGCTTCGGCGGCGCCGAATATCCCTGCGTGCTGAGCGGCATGGTGGAATCGTGGGGCGGAAGCATCATCGACTATCCCGAACGCCGCCACTGCTGCGGCTTCGGATTCAGGCAGTATCTCGTGAAGGCCAACAGGGGCTACAGCGTCTCGAACACCCGCAAGAAGTTCGAGTCGATGGAGCCCTGCCATCCCGACCTCATAATCACCAACTGCCCCGGATGCCCGTATTTCCTCGACCGCTGGCAGTACGTGATTTCCGAGATGGAGGGAAAGACCTACGGCCCCGACGGCTACGGCATCCCGGCCCTCACCTACGAGGAGCTCGCCGGGCTGGTGCTTGGCTTCGACCCCTGGGACCTGGGGCTGCAGATGCACCAGGTCGCGGCAGAGCCCCTGCTCGACAAGATAGGCATACCCTACGACCCGTCGAAGAAATACCTCGGCCTCAACGAAAAGGAAATAATGAAACCGGGCCTTCCGACGGTCCTGAAATGTTGCTGAGCGAATATGAAAGAAAACGTTGTGATAATCGGCGGCGGAATCGCCGGAATAGAGGCGGCCGGACAGCTGCTGCAGCTGGGCTACTGCCCCATCATCGTGGAGCAGCAAGACCATCTGGGAGGCCATGTGGGCGAATGGCACAAACTCTTTCCTGACCTCACTCCCGCCCGGGAGCTCGTCCGGGAGATGACGGGGCGCATCGCCGGCGCGAACGTCTTCCTTGAAACCACGGTTTCGTCGCTCAACCGCCTGAAGGACGGATACAGCGTAGTGCTGTCGAACGGCGTCAACATAGTGTGCCGGGCCATCCTTATCGCCACCGGTTTCCATCTGTTCGACGCCCGCAGGAAAGAGGAATACGGATACGGCATATACAACCAGGTGATGACCAACAGGGACCTCGAGCACTGGTTCAACACCGGCACGGACCCCCGCATCGACGGCAAGGACATACGCCGCATCGGCTTTGTCCACTGCGTAGGCAGCCGCGACCTCAAGGCGGGCAACTCGCAGTGCAGCAAGGTATGCTGCATAACGGCGATAAAGCAGGCCATGGAAATGAAGGAAAAGTTCCCCGGCGCCGAGATTTACTGCTTCTACATGGACCTGCGCCTTTTCGGGAAAAAATACGAAGACTTCTACATCGGCGCCCAGAAGGACTACGGCGTCCATTTCATACGCGGACGCGTGAGCGAAGTGGGAGAAACCTTCGACGGCCGCGTGCAGGTGAAGGCCGAGGACACTCTTGCCGGGAAACCCCTCAAGGTCACGCTCGACCTGCTGGTGCTCATGGCCGGCATGGTATGCAACCCGCGCACCACGGAGATAGCGCGCATGATACACAACGACGTGGACACCGACGGTTTCCTGCGCAGCCGCAACAACATCTACAACATAATGGACAGCGACCGTCCGGGCATCTTCCTCGCCGGAGCGTGCACGGGCACCAAGACCGTCCCGGAAACGGTGGCGGAAGCCCGGGCCGCAACCCTTTCAATACACAACTATCTGAAGGACAATGCCTGATTTCGGATTCACCATATCCAGGAGTTCCACAATCGACCTGGACGCCGTGGACACTGAGCTCTTCAGCGAACTCGCCCGCATGGAGCCCGACGTGAAGCGCTGCATGGAATGCGGCAGCTGCAGCGCCGTGTGCACCGGCGCCCCGTTCAGCGGCATGTCCCTGAGGAAAGTGATCCACGGCATACGGACTGGCGCGTCCGTCCTCCCCATGCTGCAGGCCTGCATGCTCTGCGGCAAATGCACCATGGTCTGTCCCAGGGCCATCAACACCAGGCACCTGATCCTGAGCCTGGAAAGAATTTACAAAGATGATAATAGATAGGATAGCGTCCGGTTTCCACCCATTCGTGCTCCCCTTCCTCGTCGGCATGGGATTCACCCTGGCATACTGCCTGGTGGGAATGGTGCGCATAATCCTGGAACTGGAGTCCGGGGACCGCAGGCGCTTCCTGCTCTCCCTCGTCACGCCCAGGACGATATGGAAGAACATCCGGGACATCTTCCTCAACTGCCTCATCCACGTGAAGCTGTGGAAACGCAACAAGCTGCTGGGCTACATGCATTCCAGCATAGCTTTCGGATGGTTCCTGCTGATAGTCCTGGGACACATCGAGGTGGCGCTTTTCGTCCCGGACAGGCTGCACACCTTCTACTATCCCATATTCTTCAATTACTTCGTGGCGGAAAAGGGGCAGACGGTCGGCGGCTCCCTGATCTTCTTCCTGATGGACCTCAACCTGCTGTATGTCCTCAGCGGCATCGTGCTGGCGATAATAAAGAGAGTCCGTTCCCGCTGGTTCGGCATGCGGCGCACCCCCCGACATCCGCTCGTGGACCAGATAGGCATGTACTCCCTCTGGCTCATTTTCCCGCTGCGCCTCCTGGCTGAAGGCTTCACGGCGCACATCTCCGGGGGAAGCTTCCTCACGATTCCGGTAAACTGGGTTTTCCAGAAGATTCTGGGAGACGGCTTCTTCGCCAACGAGATGAACATGCTTCCATCCTGGTGGCTTTATTCCATCGACCTGTGCATCTTCTTCCTCGTGCTTCCGTTCAGCCGCTACATGCACATCCCCGCGGAAATCCTGCTGATCCCCCTGCGCAACGCCGGGCTCACGGTGAAGCACGCCCGCAAGGGCTTCGTCCGCGCCGAAGTCTATAGCTGCCCTTCCTGCGGAGTATGCATAGACGCATGCCCAATGAGCGTGAAGAAAGCGAACCTCAAGGACACCACGGTTTACCTGAACAGGCACATAAGGAGGGGGCGCGAAGAGAAAATAGAGCAGAATTCCGACAAATGCCTGCTGTGCGGCAAATGCACCGCCGTATGCCAGGTGGGAGTGGAGGGACCTGTCATCAGGATGGCCCAGAGGGCTACCCGAAAATACGCCGTCTCCCCAGACTTCAGCAGCCTCGGCACCGCCGCCCTGCTGGAGAGCGCCGCTGCGGGAAAAGCCGCCGGCGTGGCTTATTTCGCCGGCTGCATGACGCAGCTCACGGCGGGCATCTCCAAGTCGGTGGAATCGCTGCTCGTCAAATCGGGCGTTGAATACAAGTTCCTGGACCGTGACGGCGGACTGTGCTGCGGAAGGCCCCTGCTGATGGCGGGACGTTTCCCCCAGGCATGGGAGCTCATCCGCAAGAACACCGAGATCATCAAGGCGAGCGGATGCGGCACACTCCTGCTCAGCTGCCCCATATGCTACAAGATATTCAAGGAACAGTACAAACTTGAAGAACAGGGAATAAGGGTGGTGCACCACAGTGTGTTCTTCGGGGAACTTGCGAATTCCGGACAGCTTGCGGTGGAGCACGGAGACACCAATTACGTCTATCACGACCCCTGCGAGCTCGGACGCGGGAGCGGCATCTACAAGCAGCCGAGAAGCCTGCTGGGCAAGGCAGGATACATGGTGCAGCCGGAAGAATGCCGCGAAAAAAGCATATGCTGCGGCGGCTCGCTCGGCTCGCTCACCCTCGGCTTCGAGCAGAGGGAAGCCATCACAAGACGCTCGCTGGACAACCTGTGCGCCTATGGGGCGGAAGTAATAGTCACGGCGTGCCCGCTCTGCCGCTCCACCTTCAGCCGTTACGCCGACCGTCCGGTAAAGGACATAGCGGAAGTCATAGACCGCCATTCTTCAGCTGGCCGGCAATAAAAAAAAGGTGCATTCCCGGGAAACCCTGAAACACACCCTTTTCTGAGTTGATACGGAAGCCTGCTAGATCTTCGGGCCGGCCTTGACAAGTTTCTTGCCCGCCGCGTTGCCTTCGTACTTGTGGAAGTTCTTGATGAAGCGTCCGGCGAGGTCTTCGGCCTTGGCGTTCCACTCCTGCACGTCGGCATAGGTGTCGCGCGGGTCGAGGATGCCGGTGTCCACGCCTTCGAGCACGGTGGGAACCGCGAAGTTGAAGTACGGGATGACCTTGGTGGGAGCCTTGTCGATGCTGCCGTTCAGGATGGCGTCGATGATGCCGCGGGTGTCCTTGATGGAGATGCGCTTGCCGGTGCCGTTCCAGCCGGTGTTCACCAGATAGGCCTTGGCGCCGCTCTTCTTCATTTTCTTTACCAGCTCCTCGGCGTACTTCGTGGGATGCAGCTCAAGGAAAGCCTGGCCGAAGCATGCGCTGAAGGTGGGCGTGGGCTCGGTGATGCCGCGTTCGGTGCCCGCGAGCTTGGCGGTGAAGCCGGAGAGGAAGTAGTATTTGGTCTGCTCGGCGTCGAGGATGCTCACGGGAGGCAGGACTCCGAAGGCGTCGGCGCTGAGGAAGATGACCTGCTTTGCGGCGGGGCCGTGGCTGTCGGGACGGACTATCTTCTCGATATGATAGATAGGATAGCTGACGCGGGTGTTCTCGGTGACGGACTTGTCGTTGAAGTCGATCTTGCCGTCCTTGTCAACGGTCACGTTCTCCAGCAGGGCGTCCCTGCGGATGGCGCCGTAGATGTCGGGTTCGCTCTCCTTGTCCAGCTTGATGACCTTGGCGTAGCAGCCGCCTTCGAAGTTGAACACGCCCTTGTTGTCCCAGCCATGCTCGTCGTCGCCTATGAGAAGGCGCTTCGGGTCGGTGCTGAGAGTGGTCTTGCCGGTGCCGGAGAGGCCGAAGAAGATGGCGGTGTTCTCGCCGTCCATGTCGGTGTTGGCCGAGCAGTGCATGGCCGCGATGCCCTTGAGCGGGAGGTAGTAGTTCATCATGCTGAACATGCCCTTCTTCATTTCACCGCCGTACCAGGTGTTGAGGATGACCTGCTCGCGCGAGGTGACGTTGAAGGCGATGCAGGTGTCGCTGCGCAGGCCGAGTTCCTTGTAATTCTCCACCTTCGCCTTGGAAGCGCAGTAAACCACGAAATCGGGCTTCTGGTCGAATTCCTTCTGGTTCTTGGGGCGGATGAACATGTTGGTGACGAAGTGGGCCTGCCATGCGACCTCCATGATGAAGCGGACCTTCATGCGGGTGTCCATGTGGGTGCCGCAGAAACCGTCAACCACGAAAAGGCGCTTGCCGCTGAGCTCATTGACCGCCATTTTCTTGACTTCTTCCCATACCGCGGGATGCATCTTGTGGTTGTCGTTGGGATATTCGTCGGTGGTCCACCACACCTCGCCGGGAGCACCCTCCTTGGTAGTCTTGTCATAGACTATGTACTTGTCTTTGGGGGAACGGCCGGTGTAAACGCCTGTCATGACGTTGATGGCTCCGAGCTCCGTCACCTGGCCCTTGTCGAAACCTTCAAGGCCGGGCTTGGTCTCTTCGTTGTAGAGGACTTCGTAGGTGGGGTTGTAGAGGATTTCCTTAACCCCTTTGATGCCATACTTGGCGAGGACTTTTTTATCCATTGTACGATATGATTAGAGAGATTGTTTCATTCATGCAAATTTAATTAAAATGCTGCAAAAAATAAACCACAATACTCATAAATGATGAACTTTCGTATCTTTGTACTGAATAAGGTCCGCCCATGACAGCTCTTGAGGTACTGCACGAATACTGGGGTTACGACTCCTTCCGCCCCATGCAGGAGGAAATCATCTCCGCCGCGTCCGGGGGACGCGACGTTCTGGCCATACTCCCCACCGGGGGCGGCAAGAGCGTCTGCTTCCAGGTGCCCGCCATGATGAAAGAGGGGCTGGCCCTCGTCATCACCCCGCTGGTGGCCCTGATGAAAGACCAGGTGCAGAACCTGGAAGACCGCGGCATCAGGGCGATCTCGGTGCATGCAGGGATGAACCGCCACCAGGTGGACCTGAACCTCAACAACGCCGCATACGGAGGATACAAGTTCCTCTACGTGTCCCCCGAAAGGCTCGGCACTTCCCTCTTCAGGAGCTACCTGGAGGTAATGGACATAAACTACATCGTTGTCGATGAGGCCCACTGCATATCCCAGTGGGGTTACGACTTCCGTCCCGACTATCTGCAGATCGGGGCTATACGCGAACTCGTGAAGGCCCCGGTGATCGCGCTCACCGCCACCGCCACCCCGGAAGTGGCGGAAGACATCATGGACAAGCTCGGATTCAGCTCCCCCCTGCTGCTCAAGGGCGGCTTCGAGCGGGCGAACCTGAGCTACATCGTCCGCAGGGCCGAGGACAAGCGGGGGCAGCTGCTGGACATCTGCAGGGGCGTGCCCGGATCGGGTATAGTATATATGAGGAGCCGCTCCCGCTGCGAAGAGACGGCCGCATTCCTCGTTTCCGAGGGCATAAGCGCCTCCTTTTACCATGCAGGCCTGGACAGCGGCGCCAGGACGGAAAGGCAGGCGGCATGGAAAGACGGCGGCATCCGCGTGATGATATGCACAAACGCGTTCGGCATGGGCATAGACAAGCCCGACGTACGCTTCGTGGTGCACTGCGACCTGCCAGACAGTCCCGAAGCCTATTTCCAGGAGGCGGGAAGGGCGGGACGCGACGGGCTCCGTTCCTACGCCGTGCTGCTTTGGAATCCCGGGGACACTGCACGGCTGCGCCAGCTCCAGACCATTTCCCTCCCCTCCCTGGAATACATCGGGGACATCTACCAGAAGCTGCACGTCTTCTACCAGATACCCTACGACCAGGGGAAGATGCGGCAGCTCAGGTTCGACATCGAGGAATTCTGCCGCCGCTATTCCCTGAGCCGTCCGGCGGTGCGCAACGCGCTGCGCTGCCTGGAACGCACCGGACACATCACGCTTACCGAAGAGGCGGACATCAACGTTCAGGTGCGCATCATCGTCAGCCGTGAAACCCTGTACGACGTCAACCTCCCCGAGCAGGCCATGGTGGACCTGCTGGAGCGTCTCATGCGCGGCTATGTGGGCATCTTCGACTGGCTGGTTCCCATAAGGGACGAGCGCCTTGCGGAAGAAATGGGCATGGACGTGCCCCGGCTGCACCAGCTTCTGTACCGCCTCTCGCTGGAACACGTCATACGCTACGTCCCGGGAGACCGTTCGGACGTTATCCTGCTGCACCACGACAGGCTGGCCCCGGGAAACCTGGACCTCCGGCCGGCGGCCTTCGAAAGGCTGAAACAGATGTCCTCCGCACGCACGGACGCCATGACGGAATACGTCACCCAGCAGACGCAGTGCCGCCAGAGATACCTTCTGGCATATTTCGGGCAGACGGAATCCGCCGACTGCGGCACCTGCGACGTGTGCAGGGCCAGGCGCCTCCGGAACGACACCGCAGACAAACTGCGCGCTTTCGCGGCCCGCCGCCCGGATGCCTCGCCGGCGGAAGTGAAAGCCTTCATATCCAATCCCGCGAACCACCTCTCTCCCGATGCGGCGGCCATATACCGGGAGCTTCTCGACTCGGGGGAGATATAAAGCCCGAAGGCGGAGCTATTTAAGAGCCTTGAGGGCCTCCGAAGGCTTCCCGGCCGAAGTGAACGCCCCCATGTCATAGGGGCCCCAGCTGCTGTAGGAAGAATACTTCGAAGGGATGTTGTCGTAGATGGCGGGCTTCCACCCCCCGTAAACCTCCGGTTCCCAGTAGAACACCCCGGCGAGCCCGTCCAGAGCCTTCGCCCCCGCCATGAATTCGCTGATGCACGCCGCGCCGGCGGTGAAATCGGACGACTTTACGCCCGTCTCCACCACCATTACATCCTTGCCGTATTTGGCGACAAGGGCCTTTATGTTGGCAAGGGCGAGGGAATTCATCTGCGACGGGGTATAGGAAGAGTTAGTCTGGGGATAATGCGAAAGCCCTATGACGTCGAGCTTGCCTCCGGCCGCGAAGAACTTGCCGAACCACTCGATGCGGTCCTCGAAGGCGTTGTCCACGTGCACTATGACCTTTGCATCGGGAAAAACTCCCTTCACGGCGTAATAACCCGCATTCGTGAGCCGGGCGAGCGACGCCCAGCCGTTCGGGGCCTCTCCGCCGCCGCTGTTCCACAGCCGTCCCACGGGGAAATCCATGCCGTTGGTGATTTCGTTCCCCACCTGCACCCAGGCCGGAGAGACTCCGGCGTCCTTGAGCGCCCCCAGCACGTCCTCCGTATGCGCCTTGATACATTCGGCCGTAGCGGACACCGTATGGTCCGTCCACGCGGAGGGAATGACCTGACGTCCGGGATCCGCAAAGAAATCGGAATAATGGAAGTCTATCAACACGGCCATGCCGGCGGCCGCGGCGCGCTTCGCCTGCTTTACGACGTCGGCCTTGCCGCTCCACCCCCCGGGATCGTCCGGATTCACCCATACGCGCAGACGTATGCTGTTCTGTCCCAGCGCCTTGAGTATCGCTAACAGGTCGGTGTTGCCATTGTCGTCGGAAAAGCTTTTTCCGTCCTTCTCCATCTCCGACAGCCAGCTGACGTCGGAGCCCGTGGCGAAGGCGGGCACGGAAACGGTTTCCGGTTCGGGCTCCGGAACGGGATCCACGGGGCCGGTTCCGCCGCAGGCGAACAGCGCGAGCACGGCCACTGAAAACAATGCAATCTTCTTCATACAGCTACAAATTTATTCAATTTTCCTTAAATTTTGACTATATTTGACAATATGAGCAATCTGGAGAGCGACATACAGTATCTGGGCGGCGTAGGGCCGAAGCGCGCCGCGCTTCTCAAGGCGGAGCTGGGCGTCTCCACAATCGGAGATCTCCTGCACGTCTATCCCTTCCGCTACATCGACCGCTCCCGCATCTGGAAGATTGCCGAAATACAGGGAGACGCCGCATACGTGCAGATACAGGCGCGCGTGGTGTCCCGCACCCTCTACGGGCCGCAGGGCACCGTAATCCCGCCCGGCGCGCCCAAGAACCTGCAGTATGCCGTAAAGCGCCTCAGCGTAATCGTGGAAGACTCTTCCGGACAAATGGAAATGGTCTTCTTCAAGGGCATACGCTGGAACTGGCAGAAGATGGCGCCGGGAAGCGTCTTCGTCTTCTTCGGCAAACCGTCCGAGTTCGGCGGACGCCTTAACATGGTGCATCCCGAGGTGGACGCCCCGCCTTCACCCGGTTCCATCCCGGACAGCGGTTTCACCGGCGTGTATCCCAGCACGGAAAAACTGAAGAACGCGGGAATCACCGGCAAGGTGATGTGCAGGCTGCAGAGCGGCGCGCTCGCCCTCTGCCTTCCCGAAATAAAGGAAACTCTTCCCCCTTATGTGCTGGAAGACAACGCCTTGTGCACGCTTGCCTATGCCCTCAAGAACATACATTTTCCGGCGGACCATTACGCCCTGCAGAAGGCCGTAAGGCGTCTCAAGTTCGAAGAGCTCCTGTTCCTGCAGCTGAGTCTCCTCAAGCAGAAATACATCCGTTCGCACGGGGCCCCGGGGCTCCCCATGCCCCGCGTGGGCAAGGCCTTCAACGCCCTTTACTCTTCCCTGCCCTTCGCCCTTACGGAAGCGCAGAAGCGGGTGATACGCGAAATCCACGCAGACCTCAAGAGCGGCCACCAGATGAACCGTCTGCTGCAGGGCGACGTCGGTTCCGGGAAAACCATGGTAGCCGTGCTGAGCGCCCTCATAGCCATAGACAACGGCTACCAGGCATGCATCATGGCCCCCACGGAAGTGCTTACGCAGCAGCATTTTGCAAACTTGCAGAAGTTCCTCGGGCCCACCGGCGTACGCTGCGCCATACTCACCGGCAGCAGCACTGCCAGGGAACGCAGGGAAATACATGCGGGCCTCGAGGACGGGAGCATAGGAATAATCGTCGGCACCCACGCCCTCATCGAGGACGACGTCATATTCCGCAGGCTCGGGCTCGCCATAATAGACGAGCAGCACCGCTTCGGGGTTGACCAGCGCTCACGCCTCTGGGCCAAGGGGCCCCGGACGGACGCGGCAGGCGGAGCGGCCACCCCTCCCCACGTGCTGGTAATGACGGCGACGCCCATCCCCCGCACCCTGGCCATGACCCTGTACGGGGACCTGGACGTATCGGTCATAGATGAGCTGCCGCCGGGAAGAAAGCCCGTCAGGACCTTCCTCGTCCCCGACAACAAGAAGGCGTCGGTTTACGACTTCATGAAGAAGAAGATTGCCGAAGGCCGGCAGGTCTTCGTGGTCTATCCCCTCATTTTCGAGAGCGAGAAGACGGATCTCAACAACCTTGAACTGGGCTACGAAGAAATACTAAAATACTTCCCCCTGCCGCAGTACAGGGTGGCGATGGTGCACGGGCAGCAGACCGCGGAGGCAAAGAATTTCAACATGGCGGCGTTCGCGGAAGGCAGGGCCCACATCCTGGTTTCCACCACGGTCATAGAGGTCGGGGTGGACGTGCCCAACGCCTGCGTGATGGTCATCGAAAGCGCCCAGCGCTTCGGGCTCTCGCAGCTCCACCAGCTCAGGGGGCGGGTGGGCCGCGGGGCGGACGAATCCTGGTGCGCGCTCGTTTACGACTACAAGGTCACCCGGGAAGCGAAGGCGCGCCTGGAACTCATGTGCCGCACCAACGACGGCTTCGAGATAGCCGAGGAGGACATGAAGATGCGCGGCCCCGGAGACCTGGAGGGTACGCAGCAGAGCGGGCTTCCCATAAGCCTGAACATCGCATCCCCCGCCAGGGACGGCATCCTGCTCGGCGAAGCGCGCGCGTACGCCCAGAAGGTGCTGGACGCGGACCCGTCCCTGGAAGATCCGCGCAACGCCCTGCTGGCCAGGGAGCTGCGAAAGGGAAAATACGAAATGAAAGACTACAGCAGAATATCATGAAAACACACAAACTCCTGATCGCCTGCCTCGCGGCGGCGGCACTTTCCGGATGTATGAAAAACAACCAGACCAATGAAAGCGGGTACATCGGCCCGCAGAGCGTAAAAATCACGGACGGAGTGATGACTCCCGAAGTCCTGCTGTCCCTCGGACGCCTCGGAGACCCGCAGATCTCCCCCGACGGCACCAAAATACTCTTCGGGGTGAGCTACCAGAGCGTCGCGGACAACCGTTCCTGCCGCAACCTCTTCCTCTGCAATCCCGACGGCACCGGGCGCGTGCAGCTCACCCGCTACGCGAAGAGCGTCAGCTGCGCCCGCTGGACTCCCGACGGCAACTTCATATGCTTTGTCCAGGAGGGCCAGATATGGAAGGCTCCCATAAGCGGGAACAAGCTCGGCAAAAAGGTGAAAATCAGCAATATACCCACGGGCGTGAGCGAATTCGCCCTGTCTCCCGACGGCACGCAGATAATGTACATATCCAGCATCCGTTCCGCGGTGGAGACCCCGGCCGACACCGGCCTCGACAAGGCTCAGGCCTATGCCACCGAAGACCTCATGTACCGCCACTGGGACCACTGGGTGACGGAAATCCCCCGCACGTTCGTGGCGGCGTTCAGCGACGACATCACGCCGGACAAGTCCTACGACCTGCTCTGCACCGACGAACTCTTCGAGCTCCCCACCGAGCCGTTCGGAGGCATCGAGCAGCTCAGCTGGGCGCCTGACTCGCGCCACATAGCCTATTCCTGCCGCAAACTCACCGGCAAGCGCTACGCCTTCAGCACCGACACCGAAATCTACATCCACGACATTCACTCCGGCAACACCGTGCAGGTCACCATGGGAGGCGGCTACGACACCGACCCCGTCTGGAGCCCGGACGGCAGGCACATCGCATGGATTTCCATGGAGCGCGACGGCTATGAAGCCGACCAGCAGCGCCTCTTCGTCTGCGACGTCGATCTCTCCGTGCCCGAAGAGCCCGTAGTCTCCGGCATACGCCGCCTGGCCGCGGACTTCGACCAGGACTGCGCCGGAATCGTATGGGACGGCAGCGACGCCATCTACTTCAACGCCCTGGTGCGCGAGGCGGTGCAGAGCATCTTCCGCATCGGCCTGGACGACGCGGAACCCCTCCGGGTAACCCCCGGAGACTGGTGGTACGATTTCAATTCCCCCTTCGCGGTGCAGGACGGCAGGCTCCTTGCGAGCTACTCCTCCCTCAACTTCCCCAACGAGCTGGTTGCGGTAGAACTGGGGGCGGACGGCACCGCCACCGGCTTCGGGCGCATCACCCACGAGAACGACGCCATCTTCTCCCAGCTCACCGACCCGGTTTCCGAGAGCTGGCAGATTCCCACGGTGGACGGCAAGAGCATGCAGGCCTGGGTCACCTTCCCTCCGCATTTCGACCCGGCCAAGACCTATCCCGCGATTACCATAGTGCTGGGCGGCCCGCAGGGCAGCAACAGCCAGGACTGGAGCTACCGCTGGTGCTACCGTCTCATGGCCGAGCAGGGCTACATCGTCATCCGCCCGAACCGCCGCGGCACCACCGCATTCGGCCAGGAGTGGAAGGAAGAGATAAGCGGCGACTACATCGGGCTCAACATGCAGGACTACCTGGCTGCCGCCAAAACGCTGAAAGCCAAGCCCTACGTGGGCAAGATGGCCTGCTGCGGCGCCTCCTACGGCGGCTACAGCTCCTACTACCTGATGGGCATCCACGGCGACGTCTTCGACTGCTTCGTGGCCCATGCGGGCATCTTCGACGAGGCGGAGCTCTGGTTCACCACCGAGGAGATGTGGTTCCCCAACTTCGACAACGGCGGGCTGGGCGCGAATACCGACGTTTACGGCGGCATTCCGCAGCCCGGCGCTCCTTACAGCAAACAGCCCAAGGCCATACGTCACTACACGCACTCCCCCAAGGACGCCATCCAGAGCTGGCACACCCCCATACTCTGCATCCACGGCGGCATGGACTTCCGCATCCCCTACACCCAGGGCATGGCGGCCTTCAACGCGGCCCAGATGATGGGAGTTCCCAGTAAGCTGGTGGTTTTCCCGGAAGAGACGCACTGGGTGCTCCAGCCGCAGAACGCGCTCTACTGGCACCGCACATATTTCGACTGGCTGGACCGCTGGTGCAAATAGCATGGACCAGCCGAAGGTAGAAAGGACGCTCCGGCTGATGAAGCTGATGACCGGCAACACCACTTACACCGTGGAGGAGCTGGCGGAGAAGCTCGGCACCTCGGGCCGCAGCATATACCGGTATATCGACACCTTCCGCGAAGCGGGATTTGCGGTGCGGAAGGTGCGCACCGGCGTGTACGAATTGGTGACCATGGGGCGCCGCACCCGCGACATCGACCGCCTTGTGTATTTCTCCGACGAGGAGGCCGGGATAGTGAACGGCCTCATCGAGAGCCTGGACAACACCAACGCGCTCAAGCAGAACCTGCACCAGAAACTGGCCGCAATATACGACGTGGCTCCCGTAACGGACTTCATCAGCCGCAAGTCCAACGCCCTGAACGTCAGGGAACTATCGAACGCCATACAGGACCGCCGCCGCGTGATTCTGCACGACTTCAAATCTTCCTCGGGCAGCTCCAGGGACAGGCATATCGAGCCTTTCGCGTTCACCACCAACTACATACACGTGTGGGGCTACGACCTCGAGGACGGCCGCTGCAAGATGTTCGGCATCGCCCGCATAGGCGAGGTGGAGGTGCTCCGGCAGCAGGAATGGACGCACCGCAGCGAGCATCGCACTTCCCAGACGGACGTTTTCCGCATGAGCGGCGAACGCAGAATCCGCGTAAGACTGCTCCTGGACCTGCACGCCCGGGACCTGCTGCTGGAAGAATATCCCCTCGCGGCCGGGGACGTCCGTCCCGAGGGAGACGACGCGAGTGCGGACAAATGGCTGCTCGAGACCTATGTCTGCGCCCTCCAGGGCGTCGGCCGCTTCGCCATCGGCCTGGCCGACCACATCAGAGTCATCGATTCTCCCGAGCTGGAAGATTATATAAGGGATTTCGCCGAAAAGTATTTCATGGCAGCGGCCGGTCATTCTGAGCGTTAGCGAAGAATCTTACGCCGGGCTCTGCCGCTATGGCGCTCATGATGTTGCCGCCGGAGCGGGTCGCCAGGTCTGAGGGCCGGATCACCGACACAGGTGCAGGCACTTCCTTCATCTTGCTGTCCCCGGCAAGACCCGTGACAACTGTCTCCTGCAGTTCCAGGTGTTTGTAGAACACGTCCGTAGTGTGCCGCTCCTGTGCCAAGGCCGCCACTCCTGCAAAAAGCGGCGACAACGATATGATTCCCCTATGAATCATAGTATGAAATTGCGAGGAGTCTTATGACTGTTTCTCGGGAGATTAAGATAATTGAAGTATGATATTAAGGATTGATGCCGAAAATTGTTAAATTTGTAAGATTAGTGTCCGCTTGTGGAATAAAGAAGAATAATGGCTGACAGATGTTTATACATGGCGACCGTGGGGGAGTTTCTGGAGCAGGAACGCCTCGCGGTTCTCGGAGCGCTGCATAACAATTATCATGGCGAGGCTCTTACTACGACCGATGAGGCGTGGATGGGCGAGATAGACATCTTGCAACAAGTGCTCCTTCCCTGGAAAGAGGAGGATGCACAGGTCATTTTTGAGTACGAGATTCCTCGTTTAGGCAAGCGCCTTGACGTGGTTCTGCTGCTGCGCGGCATCATCTTTTGTCTTGAATTCAAGGTGGGACAGAAGGA